>JACCDG010418556.1_pt1 | contig 93883 bp, 80 predicted proteins | sample 7442471 | NCBI WGS metagenome assembly JACCDG01 (sample SAMN15323444, study PRJNA562643) | freshwater metagenome | isolation source: river surface water | place: USA:Blue River Watershed | collected 2017-08-17 | reverse complement strand
TTCAAAGCCGGTCAGCTTCACAATGGCGATTTGCCCATGGTCCAAGCTTTACTCGGGGGATTTGTCGACGTAAATGCTGCGGATAACTACCGCAAGTTTATGCAAAAGCCCGATGCTTCGCTCATCCCCAAAGTCGGGGCTGGGTTGCCTGCGAGCGCAATGCAAGTAGCGCCAGAGCCTAACGGTTCTGCGGGCCATAGCACCATCGTTTTCAATGATTCGCTTTCTACGGGTGATGTCAAATCCGGCGGCGCAACTCTGGGCAGGGATACGGCCCAAGCTGCAGCCGCCGCAAGTTTAGCCGCCGCCGAAGAAAAAGCCCTCGAAGCCGAGTTGGCTGGTTCTCCGGTAGGCCTGGTACGCGATAATAGTGCCTTGAGCGCTTCGGGACTAAACGATGCTCAGCGCGATTTGTCGGCGGTAGAATCTCAAAAAGGGCAAGATCCAGCGAACTATCGCATTCAGCCCAAAACACAGTACTGGAATTTCGGTCCACTCATGCAGTACACGGAATCGCTGCTGATTCGCTCCGCCCACGCCGAAGAAGAAGACTGCGAAGATTGCAAAAAAGGCGGCAAAGGCAAAGGCAGCGATGCCGCAGGGACTTTGATTGGGATTGCCGCGCTGGTCGCCGCGATGATGCCGGCGATTGTTTCGGCTCAGCAAGCGAATGCGGACAAACAGATTGCTCAGACTCAGGCCGATGCGCAGATGTATATGACCGATAGCACGAATGCGAATTCTCGCGCTTTGGCTTCGATGCAACAAACCACAGCCATTCAAACAGCGCAGATGTCGGCCCAAGTCGCTAACGCGAACAATCAAGGTGTGACTCAGCGCTTGGAAATGCAATTGGCCTCACTTGAGAGCGCACGCAACCAAGCGGCCCAGGCAGAACAACAAAGAATGGCTTTGGAAAACAGCTACAATCAGCAGCGCCTTGCTCTGGCCCAAAAACAAGCCGATCAGAACATGGCCATAGCTAAAGCTACTTTGAGTGCTCAGCTCACTCAAGCCGGTTTATCCGAAGGCGGCGTCACTTCGTCTGCATCGACGGGGCTTGCGGTATCTTCAACTCCAGGGGCGATGTCCTCGAACGCAGGAGTGGTTTCCAACGGTCAGGTGGCAAGTCTCGCTTCGGGCAGTGGTGGTGGCGGTTTAGGTTTTTTATCGTCGGCAAGAGGGTTTACTTCCAGCACAGAATCCAGCGAACCTGCTGAAGAAGAGACAGCGACCGTAAAAACGCCCGGAGTTACTTCAGTGCGAGGCATTGCCGGTGCCTCGGCAAACGATCGCCTCTTGGCCGCGCTTCGCAGCCAAAAACCTGCCGCGCCCACGGCGGCAAAAGCCACCGTCGCAACCAAAAAGCCGGGAAATACGTCGGATATGTCAAAGTTTATCAGCGCTACCAAGCCGGTGGTGGGTGGCCTTGCGGACTACCAACGCCATAGCGCGGCCACCGTTCGAGGGATTGCTTCGCAATCCGGAGCGCTGACTTCGAACGTAGGCCACGGAGCCGCGGCGTACAACGCGCCTTGAACACGAAGCTTAACGGGGGAACGGCCTACGCTTAGGCCGTAAACGTCTGCGGGAGAGAGGAGCTGGTTCCAGCCACTCTCTCCCGTTTTCGCTTTTCAGGCGGCCTGTATTCCCCTTGTGCACACAAACCCCAACAGAATCTGCCAGTTGCCTTAGGCGCCCCAGATCCGTCCAAAAATCGAGCGATTTCGGGCGGCCAGGCTATTGTTTTATCATGCAATTTCAATAATTTGCATGTTTTAGCTTGGCAACAAACCTGCAATAAAAAGGGGTATGAAGAACGCTTTTCTGCTCGTTTTGGGTTTGATGGTTTGGTCGCAGGTGGGTGCGGCTGAAACGATGCCACAGATTGGGAAGCAAATTTGCGGCAACGAGGGACCATTTGGCGTAGGCCATATGCTCAAACATGTTCCGACCTACGCTGAGGCAATCAACAAACCTGCCCCAGTTTTGGTAAGCCCTCAGGAGCTCGACACGCCAGCACGACGCGAGTTGAAAGTGCCTGTGGTAGTTGATTATGCCCCGAGGCCGCCAGTGATTGCCGCCTTTGATCCCTTCGCTGTAGCGATAGCTGCGAGTGGAGCGGATTTGCAGAATATCGTTCGAGGGGTTCGAGGCAAAGCAAAGCGCGAGCAAGTCGCGCAAGCAGTTCAAACGATCAAAGACGAACCTGGCAAACCCAGCGATCGGCTTTTGAGAGCGGTACGCAGAACTGTGCGCCAAGAAATCCGCTCTCCAGCGCCCCAGGATACCGTTGGCTCGGATTTAGCGACTTTTCAAGCTTCGGTGGTTTCCGCGCGTGGCCAGGGTGAAGGTGAACCGCACAATCCCAAATTCCGAGAGCGCTCGAACCTGGTTACAGTTTCCTCGAGCCAGGAATTCGCTAAGTAACTCCGTCCTACCCTTTCAATGCTCCTAAGCGCAGGTACAGGTCTCTGTAGGCCAGGGCTTGGGCGTCGGGTGCCAGCACGCCGTTGGTTTCAAGCAACGCGCGTGCTTGTCGCGTCGCAGTTTCCAACGCGTTGAGCGCTGGCGGATCCGCCAGGTAAGAATGTAGTTGTAGGCGAGTATCGGGAATAAGTTCTCTCAAAGACTGGTTGGCATCTGCGTACACCGTTGGGATGTTCCAATAAATCGCTTCAATGGCCAGGGTTACCCAATCTAGTGGCCTTTCCACGAGATAAAAACACGCAAGCGCATTCTCCAGCGTCCGGCGCCAACGTTGAGGTTGAGTCGCCTCAGCATCTCGCAGGTCAAGAGTAAGTACGCGCGTTTGAGGAAAACAGCGGCGAATTACCGCCGCATGTTTTTCAAATCCATCCTTGCGGCCGTCCCGAATCACCACAACGCCGCGTTCTCCCGTGGGCATAAAACCCGGCGCAATCACGGTGTGGCGGGGAGCGGGTGCAATCTGCGTGATCTGGTCGGAGGGAACGCCGTAGGCCTTTTGTAACCAAAGCACGTCCGCATGGGACGGCACAACAAAATGGTGTTTATTTCTCCGGGACAAGAAAAACGGCTCTTTATAGAGTGGGGGGAGCAGTGTGGTTACCAGCGAACAGGTGGAAGATGAATTCACCTTATCCAAAGGCAAAAATCGGTGGAACCACTCAATCTGATTGTTCTGCAAGAACTTGCGTTCCCACCCGAGTTTGAACCAGCTATTGCCAATCGTCTTTTTGGTGAGGGCTTTGCGAAAAGGGGCATCCAACTCTTGTTGTGGGTGGGCAAGCACGAGAGGGCCTTCCTGAGGGAAAAGATGATTCCCCAATCCCTCGACCAGTTCTTGTGCGACCAGGGCGCGCCCTCCCAGGTCCACGGTGGCGCGGCTATCGACGCAAAGAGAAGTTCTTTCTATCGAGAAGTTTTCCATGCTCCTATTCTATCGCTCGACGCTCCCTAGAGGCTCTTTTTTTTTGAGTCCATCTCAGGCAGTGCATAGAAATGCAATTCCTACTGTGGTGCATTGCAGCAACGCTTCTGCTGGGGTTGCGGGTCCACGAGCGGTATTTGAGCTCGGACCTCAAGGTCACCTTTTTCGACGTGGGCCAAGGAGACGCAGCTTTAATCCAGTTTCCTCGCGGTGAAACGTGGATGGTGGATGCTGGCGGAGGGTGGAAAGACTGGAATTGGGGGCAAAGGGTTTTGTACTTAGAGCTGGCGCGAAAAGGGATTCTTACATTGAATCGTGCCGTGATCTCGCATCCGGATCGTGACCACGCACTGGGCTTTCATGGGCTCCTGCCCCAAGTCTACGCGAAAGCCTTGTCCTGGAATGGATTGGTTCCACCGAATCCTTTGCTCAAGGAGACTATCGCACTCTTGATCCAACACGGCGGACATCCAGTGCCGGTGGTTGGCGGAGAGCGTAGTGTAGTGGGTGGCGTTTCTGTCCACCTGTTTCCGATTCGGACAGCGTCCCCCAAAGAAAATGAAAACCCGCTGGTTTTAGAACTGGAGTTTCAGGGGTGCCGTTTCTTGCTAGCGGGAGACTCGGAGAATCAGGCGGAAAGTGTTTTGGAAAGAGTAGTCGCCGCTCCGGTCGATGTGCTGAAAGTAAACCATCACGGAAGTCGCACGTCTTCCGGTTGGGGGTTTATCTCCCGAGTGCGTCCGGATTGGGCGGTTGTGTCAGTCGGAGTTCGTAATTTCTATGGTCACCCGGCACCTGGTGTGTTGCGTCGATTGTCTTTGGCAGGCGCGCAGGTTTTGAGAACCGATAGGGATGGTTTTGTGGAGTTTACGGTGCGGTCGGGCCAAATCTCTTGTCGCGCGGCGAGCGGTAGTTGCGGCATAGCCAAATGCGCAGCCCCGGGGCCTAAGCCCCAACAATCTGGCGTTTTTTGAGTTCGAGTAGCCTATCGCGCAACTCAGCGGCGCGTTCAAACTCCAGATCTTTTGCCGCCTTTTTCATGAGTTTTTCTATTTTTTCGATCTCCTTGGGAATTTTTGCGGGGTCCAGCTGATTCGACTTCTTGTCGGCGACCGGAACATCGAAATAGTCCATGTTCTCCATTTTATACAATGGGTCTTGAATGTTCTTTTTGACCGAAGCTGGAGTAATGCCGTTTTCGGCGTTGTAGGTTTCTTGAATTTTACGGCGCCGGTCGGTTTCTTTGACGGCAAACTCGATGGACTTGGTCATTTTATCGGCGTAAAGCAAGACTGTACCGTCCAGGTTACGGGCCGCCCGACCAATTGTCTGGATGAGCGAAGTCTGACTTCTTAAAAATCCCTCTTTGTCCGCGTCGAGGATGGCGACCAAAGAGCACTCGGGAATATCGAGCCCCTCCCTCAGCAGGTTTATGCCAATCAGTACTTCAAGATTGCCCATGCGAAGTTGGCGGATGATTTCTACACGCTCGATCGCATCAATGTCGGAGTGGAGGTACTGAACTTTGATCCCCATCTTTTGATAATATTCGGCCAGATCTTCTGCGGAACGTTTGGTGAGGGTAGTTACGAGCACCCTTTGGCCCTGAGTGACGCGCTTGCGGATTTCTCCGTAGAGGTCGTCCACGCTGCCGCGAGCCGGGCGGATTATAATCGTGGGATCAATCAAACCGGTCGGTCGAATGATTTGTTCAATAAACTTTCCGCGGCTGTGTTCCAGCTCGTATTTTCCGGGGGTCGCCGATACATAAACGGCCTGACCCACCAGGCTTTCAAACTCCGAAAAGTTGAGTGGGCGATTGTCCAGAGCGGAGGGAAGCCGAAACCCATGCTCAACCAGCACTTCTTTGCGAGCTCTGTCGCCTCGAAACATGCCACCGACTTGGGGGACGGTGACGTGGCTCTCATCGATAAATAGCAAGTAGTCTTTAGGAAAATACTCGAGCAAAGTGGGCGGAGGTTGCCCTGGGCCGCGGCCTGTCAGGTGTCGGCTGTAGTTCTCAATGCCGTTGCAGTAACCCATTTCTTCGATCATTTCGATGTCGTAGTAAGTGCGGCTTTCGAGGCGCTGAGCTTCAACGAGTTTGCCCAGCGATTTGAGTTGTTCCAAGCGGACTAACAGTTCCTCTTGGATCGATTTGACGGCGCGTTTGAGCTGATCTTTTTCGGTGACATAATGGCTACCTGGAAAAATAGTCAATCTCTCCATGGGCTCGAGAGTCTTGCCTGTTACTGGATCAATCTTGCTGATTTTTTCTAGTTGCTCGCCCCAAAATTCAATCCGGTAGGCATGAGATTCCTCAGACGCCGGAAACACCTCAATGACGTCCCCTCGCACCCGAAACGTGCCTCGGTGAAAGTCGTAGTCATTGCGCTCGTACTGGGTTTCCACTAAGTGCAGAAGCAGTTCGTCACGCCGGTACTCTTTGCCGACTTCAATGTCGATCAACATCTCGCGGTACATTTCCGGTGCGCCCAAGCCATAGATACACGAAACGCTCGCAACAATAATCACATCTTGGCGAGAGAGAAGGCTCGCAGTCGCAGAGTGTCGCAGCTGATCTATCTGATCGTTGATCGAGGAATCTTTTTCAATAAAAGTGTCGCTTGAAGGGATGTAGGCTTCTGGCTGGTAGTAATCGTAATAAGATACAAAATATTCCACTGCATTTTCTGGAAACAGCTGTTTGAACTCGCCGTAAAGTTGGGCCGCGAGCGTCTTGTTGGGCGCCATCACCAGCGCAGGTCGCTGGAGGCGGTGGATGGTGTGCGCGACTGTGAAGGTTTTGCCACTGCCCGTAACCCCGAGCAATACGTTGTGCCGGTTTCCGTTCAGGATATCAGCGCACAGCGACTCAATGGCCTTAGGTTGGTCACCCCGGGGAGAAAAATCGCTGACAAGTTTGAATTTAGCCATCAAGAGGGAGTATAGCTGCGGCTATGGGAATAGGCAGCCTTCAAACGAAAAAAGTCGCCATTTTGGGTTATGGCAATCAGGGCCGCGCGCACGCACTCAACCTAAGGGATAGCGGAATTCAGGTCGTGGTGGGTGCGCGTCCAGATGGCAAAGCATGCTCGCTGGCGCAAGAAGACGGGTTTGAGGTAATGCCCTTTTCCCAAGCTTGCCAGGCGGCTGAAGTGGTCATGTTCCTTCTCCCCGACCATCTGATCCCTTCAGCCATGCGGGATTTGGCGACCGAGTTAGAACGCGAGAAAAAGTGGATTGGATTTGCCCATGGGTTTGCGGTGCATTTTGGCGGCGCACCTCGTTTTGAGAACTGCGGGTTTTTCTTGGTGGCTCCCAAGGGCGCGGGCACTATTTTGCGTTCCCGTTACCTGTCGGGCGAGGGCCTGCCCACCTGTTATGCAGCTTTAGGGGGCGATGAGGCTACAAAGAACCTAGCCTTGGAATACGCTAGAGCTATCGCGGGTGGGACGAAATTTCTGCGCGAGACGAGTTTTCAGCTGGAGACGGAGGGAGATCTCTTTGGGGAGCAAGTCGTGCTAGTGGGTGGACTCATGGAGCTTATGCGGGGCGCGTTTGAGACCTTGGTTGCCAATGGGCACCCCCCAGAGCTTGCGTTTTTTGATGTCTGCCAGGAGCTTCAGGTGACGGTAGATCTGTTTTTAAAAAATGGTCCCGTCGAGCTTGCGCGCAAGATCAGTCCCACGGCGTTGTATGGCGCCGCAACTCGCGGACCCCGGGTGGTTTCTGCAGAGTCGCGGGAACAGATGCAAAAGATTTTTGAAGAAGTGCGCAACGGGGCATTTGCAAAAGAGTTGTTGTCAGAATTCCAAAAAGGGGCACCTTCGCTTTCACTCGCTCGCGAAAAAGATGCGGGCTCCTTATGGCAGCGTACTTTTGAAAAGGTCCGTGATTATTTTTAGAGTTTATCGATCCTCAGGGAACCCAAGCTCGCGCCAGAGTCGAATCCCACCGTCCATCGAAAGCACATTCTGATAGCCAATTTTCTGAAGCGCCTCCGCCGCTAAGGCCGAACGGAAACCCCCGCCGCAGTAGAGCACGATCTCGCTCGACTTATCTGGAATGACGGTTTCGATGTCGCGTTCGATGACTCCCTTGCCAATATGAATCGAGCCCTGTGCGCGCCCCTGCGCCCACTCTAAGTCCTCGCGTACATCCACTAGGTGAAACTGTTTCCCCTGAGCCTGCCATTCCACCACCTGCTGCGGGGTGGTTTCGCGAATGTGTTTTTTGGATGCGTTTACGAGTTCTAAAAAGCCTGGATTGTGTGCCATTCGCAAGACTATAGCTGTGGTTTTGTCCGATGACATCCTAGAAATCCAAAGTTAGATTCGTCTCTCTGTCCCCGTAGTTAAATGGATATAACGAGGGATTCCTAATCCCTAATTACAGGTTCGATTCCTGTCGGGGATATTTGGATCTCCATTGCCGATAAACTGGGCACCCCGCCCTCGCAGAAACCGACTTCCGCATTGTATTTTCAAGCGGTTACCTGAGGGTGGATTTTCTTAAAATCCTACTGTCCAAGAAATTGACCGAAAAAACACCGTGTTTTAATGGGGTTACACAGAGGGCCTCCGAACCGTCCGAAACCTGGGCAGTTGACTACCCCTTCGTCGGTCGTCGAACTCTTGGACAGTTTGCCCCGTTTTGTCAGCCGTATTGAGTATTTCCACATCTGGTAGCAGGGATGGTCTTTCGCTTGCAATCTCAAGCAGTGTTCTGTTTCGGGGTAATCGGGAATTTCTAAACAATCGGGGAGTTTGTTTATGTTGCACGTTTGTCGTGTGCTGTGGGGCACGCTCGTCTTTTTGAATGCTGTTTTCCTCTCGGCTTGCGCAGTCGACAATTACGCGACCGACGGTATTCCAGATGCCGCAGGGCGATTCAGCGCAGTTACCAATGCCTATCCTGGCGTCGTCATGGTTATCTTGCCCGGGCAAACAGGGCTTTGCACTGGAGTTGTCGTCAGTGAACGCGCTGTGATGACAGCCACTCATTGTATCAAAACTCCGGGCGTCTATACGGTACGCTCCAAAAACGGCGAATTCCAAACCTCACAAATGGCCTACATTGGGGATGGCGGCGTAAATGACGAGAACGACTTAGGTCTGCTGATTTTCGAGGAGCCAATTACTCAGATTGGGGATGAAATCCATTCCATTTCTGACTCAGCGAGGCAGGGTGACTCTGTACAGCTCGTGGGATTTGGCTGCAACAGCATCGAGACACGAGCGGGTGCCGGGTTAAAGCGTTCGGGTTCCAATCGTATTGCTGACGTGAACGACTTCTTGGTGCTGCTCACGCCTCGGTATTCTTCTAGCCGGGCGATCATTGGGGATGCGAATCAGGCTGGTACGTGCTTTGGCGACTCGGGAGGCCCTTTGTTTGTGTCGCGCGATGGGCGTCTCGAGGTGGCCGGCATCACACACGCGGGCGGTACGTACGCAACTTACTATGTGAGCGAGTTTGTCGATTTGGCGAACAACTCGACGAACCGATCGTTTCTGGTTGCCGCTTCGAACCACTACGGTCTGGGGATTGATCTCTAGGAGACCGAAAACCAGGCGGTGGGACGAGGTGTTAGGCTGGGAGTAGAAGGAATAAGGTTTGCTAGGTTGCGACACGTATGTGGCGACCGCTGTTCCGGGCAGGGATTGGTTTAATGGCTTTGGCGAGTTCTTTCCCCCGAGGGAGCTCGCCAGAAACCCCGAGAACAGTAAACGTGGAACGCGTCGTACTCCCCCAGGGCGCGAACCACACAATCCGAGTGGACGGTCTGCGGCGGGTGGCTATTGGTAACCCCAAAGTCGCGCGCGCGCGGGCCGTCCCACCGGATGGTTTACTTCTCACCGCTGTTTCTAAAGGAATCACTTCAGTACACACTTGGTCCAAGAGCGGCAAAGAGCGTGCGTTTGTTGTAGAAGTGCGCATTGTCGATTTGGCGCGCAACCCCGCTGAAAAATCTGTTCGCGTTGCCCTAGACTTTTTAGAGATTTCAGCTCAAGCAAGGCAGCAGTTTGGCGTCGAATGGCCGGATAGGGTGGGCATGTCTCCGAGCGGAATTCTACCTAGTTTGGCTTGGGTTCGAATGCTGGTTCAGCAAGGCAACGCTAAGTTACTAGCAAGCCCGGAACTGCATGTGCGGTTGGGAGAAGAGGCGGCTTTCAGTTCGGGCGGCGAAATCGCGGTGCCCGCGGCTTCGGAAAACTTTGGTCGGGTGCAGCGGCAAATTGAGTGGAAGCCCTATGGAATTGCTGTCAAAGTCAAACCCGAGAGCACGGATTCCTACCACTTTCAATCGGAGATCCAAGTAGAGCTATCAGAGCTCAATGCCAGTCAGGCGATAGCGGGGATTCCAGGCGTTTCTAAACGCAAACTTTCCACCAAAGTGAGCTCGGTGGAAGGGGAAACAGTGCTGCTTTCAGGTTTGGTCAGACAAATACAATCCAGTTTAGAGACAGGGATTCCCGTTTTGAAAGATATCCCGGTACTTGGATATGCATTTTCTGCTCCCTCACACTCCCAAGAATCCACGGAGATACTCATGGCTGTAACTGTCACTCTCCCCACGCGGCTAGAAAACTCGGAGCGGTGGGAGAGTTTTGAGATGCGGCGCCATCAACCATGAGGGCAAGCAAGATAGAAGAACAGTTCCTGGGCGCGTCGGCCAGCCTCTTGGCGTGGATGCGGGAGCCGGAGATTACCGACGTGATGGTGAACGGGATTGAGAGTCTGTTTCTGGAACGAAATGGCAAGCTGGAATCCGCACCCTCTCCTTTTCGCACTCACCAGGACCTCAGCGATTGGATCGAACGCTTGCTACTGCCCATCGGAAAACGCATCGATGCTTCTCGTCCGTTTGTCGATGGGGTCCTGCTAGATGGCAGCCGTTTTCATTTGATTTTGCCTCCTTTGTCGTTGGTGGGGCCGGTGATTAGCATTCGCAAGAGCCGAGGTATTGAACTGGCTGCACTGGAGTCTTTTGGACACCCCGACGCCGTGGCGCTCGTGAAAACGGCTTTTGAAACCCGCCGTGGTTTATTGATAGCGGGTGGCACAGGCGCGGGGAAAACCACTCTTCTGAGCCGGCTCCTGGACGGAGTTTCCCCAATCGAGCGCATCGTGCTGATAGAGGAAACTCCCGAAGTGCGTTCTGAGCACCCGCACATGATTCGATTGGTTGCTCGGGCTCCGAATCCCGATGGAGCCGGTGAAGTGACCTTGCGCGCGTTGATTCGAAATGCGCTGCGCATGCGGCCCGATCGCCTGGTGTTGGGGGAGTGCCGAGGGGAGGAAGTTTGGGATCTGGTCCAAGCTTTGAACACGGGCCATGGGGGGAGCGCCTGTACTTTACACGCCAACTCGCCGAGAGACGCATTGAGACGGGTGGAGGCCCTTTTGTTAATGGCATGTCCTGGGACCCCGATATCCGCGGCTAGGGAGTGGGTAGCCGGGGCGATCGGGTGGGTAGTTCACTTAAGACGCACGGAAACGGGCCGAGAAATCCATGGAATATTGAAGGTGCAAGGCCTCGAAGGAGAGCAGTATCGGGTTTTGCCGTGCTGGGGGGACGCCTTTTCAGGGAATGGCTTTTGAGCCAAGGCTTGCGAGTCGAGGGATTTTGTGCGAGATTACCGGCCTTATTGAACTTTTAAGAGGTTGGCCATGAAGCCAGGCATTCATCCAGAATATTTTGAAACCACTATCCGTTGCTCCTGCGGCAACGAAATCCAAACTCGCGCAACCAAAAAAGACATCCGCATTGAGACATGCTCGGCTTGCCACCCCCTATTCACCGGTAAAGCCCGCATGCTGGATACAGAAGGCCGCGTCCAGCGCTTTATGAAAAAGTACGGCAATAAAGACAATAAGCGCCCGTACTAAGCTTCAAAAATGTTTGAAAAATTGGATGAGGTAGAAGCGCACTTTGAAGACATCGAAGTTCGCTTAACCTCGCCCGAAGTCGCCAGCCAAGCTCAGCTTTTTCAAAAACTCAGCAAAGAACACAGCAGCCTCCAGCCCCTGATACAAGCCTATCGGCAATACAAACAGACCAAGTCCCATTTTGATCAAAACCAACAAGTCATTAAAGAAGAATCCGGAGAGCTTAGGGAGCTTGCCCTAGAAGAAAACCGAGAGCTGGAGGAACGCCTTGCTGAGTTGGAGAAGGAACTCAAGATTCTCCTCCTCCCAAAGGATCCCAACGACGATCGCAATTCCATCTTGGAAATCCGCGCGGGGGCAGGGGGAGATGAAGCAGGGATTTTTGCTGGCGATCTTTTCAGAATGTATTCCAGGTATGCAGAGCGCCAGGGCTGGAAAATTGAACTGCTCAGCATGAGCCCGAACGATGTAGGCGGACTGAAAGAGGTCATCTGCCTGGTGCAAGGCGATCGAGTTTATAGCCGTCTCAAGTACGAAAGCGGAGTACACCGGGTGCAGCGAGTTCCCAAGACCGAAACCCAAGGACGTGTGCACACCAGCACGGTGACTGTTGCTGTTCTACCCGAGGCAGATGAGGTGGAGATTCATATCGATCCCAACCACCTGCGGATCGATGTGTTTCGCAGCTCAGGTCCAGGCGGCCAGAGTGTGAACACCACCGACTCCGCAGTTCGGATCACCCACTTGCCGACGAATATGGTCGTTGTTTGCAGGGATGAAAAATCTCAACACAAAAACAAGGCCAAGGCGATGAAAGTGCTCAGCTCTCGCCTGCTCGATGCTAAACGGCAGGAACAGCACGACAAGATCGCAGCGGACCGATTGAGTCAGGTGGGTACTGGAGATCGCAGCGAAAAGATACGTACGTATAATTTCCCCCAGGGTCGGGTCACCGATCACCGCATTGGGGTGACACTGCACCAAATTGACAGTTTTATGGCGGGAGAGATTGGCGAAATGATTTCTTCTCTCACCTCTTTTTACCAAGCTGAGTTGCTCAAAGAGCAGTCGGGCAGCGGTATCCACTAGGACCAGTTTTATGACATTGGGTGCTTATATTCTGCAGGGAAAGGCGCGTCTCCAGTCCTCGTCTGTCGAATTAGGCGATCCCCTTTCGCATATGAAGCTCCTCGCCCAAGCGGTTCTGCGCTGCAATTCGAGCGAACTGCTTCTGCGTTGGGACACAGAGCTAGATTCTCAGACTGAGGCCGAGCTGAATGCATTCTTGGTCCGGCGTCTGAAGGGGGAGCCATTCCAATACATTGAGCAAGCGGCAGACTTTTGGAAGCACCGTTTTGCTGTGGGGCCGGGAGTGCTGATTCCACGGCCCGAGACAGAGGTCTTGGTGGAGACCTTGCTCCAGCAACACACTGAACAGCGCGCGCGGGTTGCCGAGTTGGGGGTCGGCAGTGGGGTAATCGGGATTTGTTGTTTGTTGGAGCGTCCTGAATGGAAGTGGTTTGGCTGGGAATTGAATCCGGATTCTATGCCTTTTATCCAACAAAACCGTAAGCTGCTCCCTCAGGGGGCGGGTTTTCATTTGGAACAAGCAGATTTTTTTCAAGCTGCCGGGCGTTTTGCGCCGTACGATTGGATCGTATCCAACCCTCCCTATGTTCCCGCCAGTGAAATAGACGGATTGTCTCGAGAAGTTCGTCAGGAACCCAGGCTCGCGCTCGATGGTGGACAAAATGGTCTTGAGATCATCCACCGCTTGATTAGTCTGGCGCCGAGTCTCTTGATTGCGGGGGGCGGGATACTCCTAGAGATTGGCTCGGATCAGGGGGACACCGTTCGCGCGGCATTGGAGGCGGAGGGGTTTGCCGGGGTTCGGATTGTGCCCGATCTCGCCGGGCGAGACAGAGTGGCCTTTGGCCGTTTAGGGAATAGAAAGAATTAGAGGTCAGGCAGTGGACGCGCTCATTATTCAAGGCAACCGTAAGCTTCAGGGGAGTGTTGCTATCAGCGGTTCGAAAAATGCGGCCTTACCGCTCCTCTTTGGGGCGCTGCTTTTTGAAAAGACAGTGCGATACCAAAATGTCCCCCGACTTTGGGATATCGAAACGACGCTCAAACTTTTGGCCGAAATGGGAGCAAAGTCCAGCTGGGACAAAGACAACGGCACTGTCGAAATAGAACCTGTCGTGCACACGCCTCGTGCTCCTTATGAGCTGGTTCGGCAAATGCGTGCTGGCATCCTGGCTTTGGGGCCGCTAATCGCCAGGCATGGTCATGCAGAGGTCAGTTTGCCCGGGGGCTGTGCCATTGGCGCGCGACCAGTGGATTTTCACCTGGCGGCGTTGGAGCGAATGGGAGTCCAAATCCAAGTCGAGGGTGGGTATATCCACGCAAAAGTTCGGGGAGAGCTGCACGGAGCCGAAATCACGTTTCCCCAAGTTTCGGTCACCGGGACCGAGAATATTTTATTAGCTGCCAGCCGCGCCAAAGGAACTACGACACTATTCAACGCGGCCCGAGAGCCCGAAGTCGTGGCATTGGGAGAAATGCTCCAGTCGGCGGGAGTCGCTATTGAGGGTTTAGGCACTTCCACGGTTCGAATTACCGGTGGGGACCTTAAAGTCCCCGCTCGCCCTATCCCCATTCGCCCCGATCGAATCGAAACGGGGACTTGGGTGGCCATTGCAGCTGCCACCCGGAGTGAACTGGAGATCCTCAACACCGACACAAGCCAGCTGGATGCCGTGCTGGATGTATTTCGGCAAATGGGGGTTGGGCTTGAGTCCTTGGACCAAGGAAAAAGACTCAAAGTCATTCCTGCGGAGGCTTACCGCGCGGTCGATGTGGAGACGCAACCCTATCCTGGTTTTGCCACCGACATGCAAGCTCAATTGATGGCGGTAATGTGTTTAGCGCAGGGCAAGAGCCGCATCCGCGAGACGATATTTGAAAACCGATTCATGCACGTCGCAGAACTGCGCCGGTTGGGTGCCAAAATTGAAATTCAGGGAAAAGACGCCATCGTACATGGCCCGACTTCGTTGGTAGGTGCGCCGGTCATGGCCACGGATTTGAGGGCAAGCGCCTCACTCGTCGTGGCCGCCCTTGCCGCCAAGGGAGAGACAAAGATCAGCCGTATTTACCACCTGGATCGCGGCTACCAAAAACTGGAGCTCAAGCTCTCGCGATTGGGTGCGGAAATTGCCCGAGTTAAGGAGTCGTAGGCACCGACGGGGTTTGCTCCAGCCACGCAGTCAGTCTTGCGGCACAAGACTCTGCCGTTCGAAATTCGTTGCTATTGGCTATCGCGGCCCCGGCTTCTAGCTCCGCTAGTACTTTGGCCAGGTGGTGGTTCGCCATCCACTGGTTGATCCAGTTTAACTGCAAAGTCGCATACCCAATGGTGAGGTCGGTAAAGACGCGTTGGGATGTTTCTTCCCCGGCTTTTTCATTGAGGATTCCCATGGTTTTGCTCCCGACAACCCCTCCGGCGACCGAGGACCCGATGGAAGCGCCTCCCGAGCTCGCAATGGGTGCGAGATTCGCAGGTAAAAACATTCCTGCAATCGTGCTGGCTACGGTGACCGCGGGCCGCAAGACCACTTCGGCAGTGATATCTCCCGCCTGCAGCATCGTCATCAGCCAGGGGTTTTTCTCAGCCCAAAGTGGAAGCTGTTCTGCCGCTACAGAGTCGAAATCCTCCACGGGTCTTCGCTCTTCCGCATACGCTTTTTTGAGCTCTGCTACCAATCGCCCTTGAGCCAGCGGGGATAGCGTCTGTGCTGCCTCAGGTGACAGGTAATTCATAGAATCCGATAGTACGGGAGAAAGTGCATTGAAAGTCTGCGCGATCACTTGGTCAATGGCCATGAGTTGATCTCGGTTGTAAGCCAATATCGCGTTTTCAGCGCGCAATTTTGCTTGGGTTTTTCCGAGCCACTCCAAGCCGACGAGAGAGGTTAATCGCATCGCTGCTTTGGTGAGATCGCTGCGGTGTTTTTCGTGCCACCATTCCATCACAGCATGGCGCAAGATTGCGGGAGGAGGGGTGGGCCATTCCACGCTAAACGTCTGAGCTCCTTCCCGGATGCTGCTCAGAGTTTGCTGGTAGACAGCGCTGCGCTTGCGAATCAGGTTGAGGTACTCCTCTAAACTACCCTCAGTTTGGTTGCCCCCATGCAAGGCCTGGCGGAGTGAGCCCAACATCGACTGGGCTTTGAGGTTGGAGATGTTGAATTCTTGTAGGTCCGAGTGCAAAGAGCTGGGGGTTTTGGAGATCGTAAAGCTGCCTTCGCCCTTTACCGCAAGCGCCAGGTTCCCTTCCACCTGGAAAAATGCCTGCTTCCCGGCTTCCGCAGCGTCCATATCAAAGGGGACGACGTAAACTCGCTGGGGTGTGATCCCAGTCGATTTACAAAAAACTTTCAACCAGTCTTGCCATTGTCCGCGCTGGAGTTGTTGTTCGTGGACTTTGTTGATTACCAAGACAATGGGTTTGCCGGCTTCTGCGGCCACAGATCGAAAAAACGCATTGGTGGCTTCGTCCCCGTGTTTTTCTGGGGTGATCATCGCGATAACGACGTCGGAAGCTCTGGCTGTCCGATACGCCTTTTCCCAGTTATCCCGATTTTCAGAGTCGACGTCTGGAATGTCGACCAACATCATGTCCTTGGGAATGTTCTTCGCTCGTCTTAGGAGGAGCTTGTGGGTTTTGCCCGAGTCTTCGGTAGCTGCATGGGCGTCCGCATTTTCGACCACCTGCATTTCGGCAAAGAGAGAGCGAATGAGCTCGAGGTCGTACAACGCATCGGGAACGGTCAGCACGGCCTGTTTTGTCGCAGCGGCGATGTGGCTTGTTTCGCTGAGGCGCCGTGTCGCAAGGTGATTGAACACGGTGCTCTTGCCGGACTTGGTGCCTCCGGCGACTACGATCGTTAGGGCTTGCCGCAGACGCAGCTGACGCAAAACTTTGGATTCTAGCAATTCCTTCCACAGCATTTGCGCTGGGGTGACATGTAGTCCGGTTTGTTGCGCAAAGGCATGCAGTAGAAGCAGGTTGGCTTGCAGGCTTTCGAGCTCTTCCACGAGAGCAGGAAAGTTCTGGAGGCGTTGGACATCAGCGTTCGGGGCTTCATCGGAGGAGTGGGAAGTTTCCGCTTTTGTGCCAAAAAGAGAAAAGCTGGACCAGTCCCAATGCGCACTTGCGGAATAAAGAGTGAAAAAAAAGCCCCCAAATAAAACACCCAAGCGTTTCACGATCGCACCCCCAGTTTGGTCGTCCACGTCGAGTGAAACGGATTTAATGCAAAGAGTCAATCGGAGCTGGTTCGAGGTATCGATAGGGGGCTAACGAGGACGGTACCGGAAAGGTCGAAATAGGCAGGTAAGGCCGGGCTTTCTTCATGAAACTCGCCCACATAGGCACAGCAGCAGCGCTTCCGGTGAGGCCTAGCTTTTCCTGCTCATCATAGCCAATCCAAACCAACGCCAGAACATCTGGTGTAAACCCGACAAACCAGGTGTCTCGCCCCTCGTTGGTGGTTCCGGTTTTGCCAGCAAAATCGCGAGCCGGTAAGCCGATCGAGAGCGCTCCCCGCGCAGTCCCTCGCCGGATCACCCCCCGCATCAAGTTCACGGTTTCGAAAACAGGTTCCGCGGCGAGGACTTGATTGGACGATTTTTCCGTCTTTAGAAGTTGGTTTCCATTGCTGTCATATACTTCGAGCAATGAACGCAACTCGCACTTCTGTCCAAGGCCAGCCAAAGTGGTGAAAGCGTCCGCCAACTCCATGGGAGTTACATCGACCCCACCCAGAGAAAGCGAAGGGACTGCGGGCAAGGCTGATGTGATTCCGGAGGCAATCAAGACTTCGCGTATTTTCGGGATGCCGACTTGTTCTGCTAGTCGGGCTGTGGGGACATTGAGGGACTGCTCCAAGACCATCCGCGCTGAAACCGGTCCGCGAAAGTCAGCATCGTAATTTTTGGGCGACCAAGTCTGATTGTCGTACACCCACTCAAAGGGAGAGTCGTCCAACTCGGTGTCGGGGGTGAGCCGCGGCTCTAGTGGCTTTGCAAACCCCGCCAGAAAAACAAAGGGTTTGAATAGAGAGCCGGGTTGGCGTTTGCCTTGAGTTACCCGGTTAAACTGGGTTTGCCGGTAGCTCCGGCCGCCTTGGAGCGCAAGCAAAGTACAGTTTTTTACATCGATCGCGAGCATCGCGCCTTGCAAGTGTGCGCCGGCTTTTTCTTTTTTTGCAATCTCAGGAACTGCGGTTTTGAGGCGTTCAATATTAGCCGTCAGGACTTCAGAAGCGGTACTTTGCAAATAGGGATTCAATGGAAGGTAGAGCGAAAGCACATCGGTATCCAAGCGCGAGCGAACTGCACTCGGCAATCGACTCAAAACCAGATCGATTGCGTAGTCTACGTCTGCCAGCGTGCCGGATTCAGATACGCCTAGCGGTTCGCTTTTGGCTGCTTCGTACTCGTCCGGTAGAATGAACTCCGCATCCAGCATGCGTTTGAGGACGAGATTGCGTCGATTCAAAGAGCGTTCAGGGTGTCGACGAGGGTCGTGCGCATTGGGGACTTGAATGATCGCAGCCAGCGTGGCGCTTTGAGCCAGTGAAAGCCGCGAAATAGGTCGATTGAAATAATATTGCGCCCCTTCGGAAACCCCATGGATCTCGTGGGAGCCCCACTGGCCCATGTACACTTCGTTCAGGTAGGCCTCTAGAATAGACTCTTTTGAATGTCGCGCTTCTGTAATCAGGGCAAAAACCGCTTCTTTGAGTTTGCGGGAAATGGCTTTATCACTGGAGAAGAAAAGGTTCTTCATCAACTGCTGCGTGATCGTGCTACCTCCTTCGACGAAACGTCTTGCCATGAGGTCGCGAAAAATAGCGCGCAAGGTGCTGCGGATAGAAACTCCGTGGTGCTCCAAAAAACGCACGTCTTCAATGGCGATAGCGGCCATGCGCATTGAATAGGGCATTTCCGACAGTGCTACGGCGTTTTGCGTGCGCAAGCGTCCTGCGAAATAGCTGGCGATCTTCTTGGGGGCCACTTCTAAAAGGGGGATTTCTTCTAGAGAGTCAGACTGGTTTATTTTCTTGAGGACCAATTGTTCCGGGGGGCCTTCGAATTGCAGCCGAGCTTTGAGCTGGGGGAGGTTGTGCCCAGGTCCTGTAAAAGCGGCTCTGAACACGTAAGCGTCTGCTCCCCCGGAATAAACCCGCAAATAAAACTCGCCCGGGATTAAGTTTTCCGGATTGTTGCGTTCGACAGAACCCTGGTTCTGGAGCACGGAACGGAGCTCGCCAACAGAGAGCTGCTGCTCTTTTTCAAACGCGGGGTAGAAACCATAAAAACTGGATGCTTGGGACGAACGTAGCTGCGCAATGCGGGTGTCGATGCGGTGGGTTATCACCCCAATATACGCAAGACCAAAGGCTAGGGTCGCTCCCAGCACGGTGAGAACGGTGATTAGAGGCCAGAGAAAGCGTTTACGCCAGGGTGATGACATATCAATTGAATTCGCACTCGCCGCTCGTTAGTCTTTTGCCATGCGGCTCAAACCTTTTCAGGTAAAAATGGTCAGTCAGAAAATCCTGCAGACCCTAAAGACCCGGCAGCTCGTTATTCTAAAAAAATCCGAGCCAGAAGTCCTGAAGAAAATGGAAGAGATCTTCACAGCCGATCTCAAGGTTGAGGATGATATCAATCGAGAGGCCGAAAAGCTTTTGGAAGCGTATACGGCGAAAATGGGCGATAAAATCGACCGCCAGAAGATGTTCCAAATGATAAAAAAACAGTTAATCAAAGATAAGAACGTCGTGGTTTAGGTGGAAACATGATTTCAGAAGAAAAAATGATCCACATCGTGCATTTGCTGGTGGATGGGCTGGAGCGCGACGGGTTCGTGAGTTACCCGGACAAGCCTCTTGCCATGCGCGAAGCCCGTCGGGCGGCTCTTTTGTACCAAGGCCAAATGGAAGCGGTCGCCGAAACGGCGCGAAAGCGGATACTCTCCCAAAAAAACCCTCCCCTGGAAAACAGCCGGCAATGGGACACGCTCTACGCGAAGTATTACGAGGAAGAACTTCACAAAAAGGGAGGGTGACTACTCCTTCCTCCTGCGCTATGAAATTAAGACCATGAAAGTAACAGCGCGGACCCTATTTACCTTAATATTTTCTCTCACTTCGGTTGCTCAAGCCGCTACCGTTAATTTTGGGGGGAATTTTCGGAGCGAAGGCGGGTTTTACAATAACCCAGGTTTGGGAGCTACGGGGACCCCTGCTAGCAAGACGTTTCTTGCCGGACGGGCTTTGCTCGTCCCCAATCTGATCATCGACGATCACTTTAGCATCAAGTCCCAGTGGAACTTGCTTTCTTCTCCCGGCTTTACCGCGATTGCTAACCAAGCCTTAGGGGCAGGTCAGGGAAGTTTCGTCTTTGGTGACCCCAACTCCGTCTCTTTTTCGTTGGGCCGTGTTTGGTTGGAATGGACCTCGGATGTCGGCGTTTTTCGCTTGGGGCGCATGCCCGTATCGTGGGGCTACGGTCTTCTTTACGACTCAGGCGATGGACTCTGGGATGATTTTCAAACCACGATGGATCGAATCGAGTACCGTCTCCATCTGGGGTATGTCGTTGGGGCCGTGGCCTACAGCAAACGGCGCAAGCTTTCGGTTTCTGGCAACGATAATGACCAAGAGTTTTATACTGCCTACCTTCGTTACGATAACCCGGAAATGGAAGTCGAAGCGGGTTTGTTGTTTGAAAAACAAGAACGTAGTGCGACCCAATCCGCCGATTTAATGGGAAGCGCCAACGAGTACCGGCATAGTGCTGTTTCCTATCCTCTTGCCACCAAAATCCAGTACCCACTGTCTGACCTGACTTTGGACGTGTACCTCAAGAAAACCAGTGGCTATTTTAGTTACGGGGGGGAGCTGTCCTGGATATCGGGCACCGCAACCAACTATTCCGGCGGAACTCCGCCGGCTGCTCTGAACGCTTTTGCCTTTTCACTGAATGCCACAGTCGACTACCGCAAAGTAAAAGCGTTTGCAGAAGCTCTATTCGCATCGGGCGATGCGAACATGAGTGATGCCACCGCCTCGGGTTTTTCGCTTCTGCACCGCAATCGCCGTCCAGGGCTCTTGCTTGGGCGACAACTTTTGGGGAACTACGCTGGTAACAACGCGAATCTTGGGACTCCGCTGGCGTATGGCGCGAGCGGGGTGTTTTCGGGGATTTTATACATTCGCCCTGGGGTGAAGGTGGACTGGTCTCCTACTTTGACCTCCTCGGTTGAAGTGGTTTTTGCTCGCAAGCTAGTGGATTCCGCCGGTGCGGACTTAAATCTCGGTTTAGAGATTGATATCGGCACCGAGTACGCGGTCTACAAGAACTTCAAGCTTGGGGCGGATCTTGGGGTGTTATTGCCTGGTGCGGGTATCGGAGTCAGCAGCCCCAGTGCATCTTTCGGCGCCCGTACCACAGCTACCATGGTTTTCTAGAAGATGGGTTTTGGGGCCGTATTTTCGGTACTGCTCTTGCCGGCTTTCGCTGCGTCACCTACTAGCGGTTCTCTTTTATCCAAAGCTGCTGAGTACCACTACCAGCATCATTCCTTTGCCCACTCTCTGGAGCTTTGGGAGAAATCCTTGGCCCGGGAGCCCGACAATGTTTTGGCCGCTGTTCGAGTGGGGGAGCTTGCGTTTTGGGTCTCAGGGCGAGCCGCGATGATGGCCCATTTTAAGAATGTTTTGGCGGCTGTGCCTCCGCTGTCCCAGGAGTCCCGAAATGTCTTAAAAAAGCATTTTTGGGGGTTACAAAACCTTTTTGCGCAAGACAAATCCCAGCAGGCGTTTTTGCAAGGCAGGCATCGAGCGGAAATCGGGGATTGGAAGGGGGCGTGGGAACAGTTTAATCGCGCGGCTTCTCTAGACCCGGCGCAGTTCAGCGTTCTTTTCGAACGTGCGCGAGCGGAGAAGCAGCTGTCTTTGTTTGAACGGCATCGCCAGACTCTTGTGGCTGCGGTGGACAGTTACCCCTACCATTCTGAGCTCATTGCCGAATTGGCTGAAGCGCATCTAAATGCCCGCGCTCCGGCAATTGCGTTGGAGGTATTAAATAAAGTAGAGGGCCCCCCAACGCCACAACAGCGAGTACTCACCGCTATGGCGCTTCTTGAGACAGGGGCGCCCGGTCCCGCTCTGGGGATGTTGAGAAGCCTATTGCAGCAGCCCGGAGTTCATTTTCCTCCCATCGTTTTTTACGGAGTGGGCAAAGCGCTTATGCAAACTGAGCGCGATGCGGGAGAAGTAGCGCGGTGGTACCGTAAGTTTCTTTCTCATCGACCGGAGAGCGCCCCGGTAGCGGGTTGGGATCCGTTTCGCTATGAAGAGCGGGTGAGCGAAGTCGGCGCTTATTTAGCCGATAAAATTTGAGTTAACCGCGCATCGCTTTGTTCAAAAAAACTAGCGCTCGTGCTGAGAACGTCGGTGAAGATTTCTTCCATACCTGATTCACGCGACCATAGATTATGGCCCGCTTGGTACACCTTGGTCTGGCGCAGATCTGAATGAGAAGCAAACGTTTTCCACACTTCTAGGTGGTCAGGTTGCGGATACCCACCGTCCTCACTTCCCAAAAGAAGTAGAGCAGGAACTTTGGAAGTCCTTCGCAAGCAATGAAAATGTGGGGTGACTTCTCTGTATACTTTCCAGGAATGGTTAAAGGACAAGATTACACCCTTGTCGAATGCACCGTCTCCATTGAAGCACTTTTCGGTGAGTCGAATGGATTCTTCAACCATGTGCTGTGTCGGGTAGGGAGGGTTTACGGCAATCACTCCCGAGATGTTGCGAGGAGTCTCTAAGTGCTTTGAACCAGCAAACTCCAAAGCGATGAGTCCCCCCTGACTGCGGCCCCAAACCTGGCCTCGAAGCTCAGGAAACAAAACAGATGCAATGGCGGCTACGTGGCGCACTACCTCAACCGAGTGTTCATGGTCCGCCCAAGCCGCAGGGGCTTCAAACTGCATTCCCCCTAGGGTGCTATCGAGTAAAAGGGGAAGCACGCGCAGACGGGGTTCCCGTTTTCCCTTTTGGAGAGTGCTGCCTATGTCAAAAAGATTCTGTGCGTTGGAAATCTGGGTCCCAATGCCCGGCATGAGAATTACAAATCCCTTGTAGTGCCCTTTTGGCAGTTTGTGCCCTAGGTGGATGGACTTGGGAAGATAGACGCCTGTGTGCGCAAAGGGGAGCAAGATTTGGCGAAAGGGCACTGGTTGGTCGAGCATGGCCTGGCCATCGCGCAGCTTGTAGAGCTTCGTGTCGGTTTCCACCAGAATTTGGCGTTGGACTAAGTCAGTCACGTTCAACGCGCCACTTTCAATCTCGGCGTTTAGCTGTGCAAGGTCGGAGAAATTCTTGACGTGAGTTACGCAGCCGGCTGCTTTGGTTCCGGGCGAGGCAAAAGCCCCAAAAACGCTAACCCCGAAGAGCAGGACAAATCCCAAACGCATCGGATCGGTATACTCGGGGGCGGTCCCAGCAGCAAGTCCAGAGTAGGGGCCTCGAGTAGCCGTGAATTGTCACTATTGGCGAGTTCTTTGACCCGATTTCGGAGTGGGCATGGAGGTGTAAGTACTTGAATTTAAGAGGTTTCATGGAGAAAAGTCCTTTGGCGAGTGATTTGCAAATACCCCGCTCGATGAAAGTGTGGGTTCAAAAATCCATGAAGTCTTTATTGAAACAAACGATTGCTGCGGTCTGTGTTGCTTTGGTTTCGGTGAGCTGTGCGAACAAGGATGGGTTTAGCTCAGCTAAGACCACTGAAACCTTCGTACAAGATTACAACCCATCGTATCTCGAGGTGCTTTGGGTTATCGACGACCGTTCTCCCATGGCGAACTACCGTGACGCCCTAGTCGCCGAAGCTAAAAACTTTTTCTCTCGGTTGGATGCTTCTTTAGGCGAAAGCGGTCAGTACCGCATGGGCATTGTGAGCACCGATGGCCGCTTCCGAAAAGGTCAGCTTAAGCCCGTGAATAGCCCTATGGTTTTGAAACGCGGGGATGGCTCGTTAACGGAACGCGTAAACTTGTTTGGAAACATTCTTTTTCCCCTGCTGAACCTTTCGACGGATGCCTTCAATAAGGGGTTTGACGCTTCCTTGACGGCGTTGACAGGCACGCAGTTCGCAAGTGATTCCCGAGTGCCTCTTGTTTTGGTTTACCTGTCGTATGGTGACGATCAATCAGCTACTTCTGATGGCAGCGAAGCGGTAGAGTTTTATGCACAAAAGCTGCTAGCGCTAAAAAACGGAAAGAACGATTTGATTCGCGTGTATTCGGTTAACTACGAGCCACTGCCTGTCGGTACGGCTCCGACACCTGCGACCCGTTGTGCACTGCTCAATGGAAATCAGATTGATGTGGATCCGGCAAACTATCAGGATCGGTACTTCCGATTGGCAAACCGATTGAGTGGCGAAAAAGCAGATCTCTGCCGAGCGGGTTTTTCGGATGCTTTGGATTTGTCAGGATTGCGCCTGAAGACATTGCCAAAAGTGTTTAGCTTGCAAGGGTACCCCGATGTATCCACGATGACAGTTACGATTACAGACAAGAGTGGAGCGGTCGTGACTGGATATCCCTACAGCTACGATGCAGCCAACCGGCAGGTAGTGTTTACGAACACTCCCCCGGAAGGCACTTCTATCGTCGTAACCTATCTTTCCACTGGCAATTAAGTTAAGCGTTTGAATTGGCCGAGCGTTGGATTTGGCTCAGCGCGCGACTCCAGCTCGCGAAGCAGGGGAGGAGTTCATATTCGACTTTGTCGGCAAGTCCTTCGAAGTCCTGCCGTTCTTGGCAATCCACTATTCCTATCAGAATTGACGAAAAATCTTTCTCTAAGCGCGCCAAGCTAACACCATCCACTTCCAAGCGGCTAAAGTCGAGTTTGCGGGCAAGACGAGTCAAAACAATCGTGTCCAGAAACCGCTCCAAACCCTCTACACAATGTAAAAAGATTCGGTGCCCTTCCACTTTGCGTTCATCGCGAAAGAGTTCCGATGCCAAAAGCAGAGTTTTTTGCAATCGTTCGACATCGGTAATGGCGCGATCCAGCCCTCGGGACACGAACAGTGCCACCTCGTGCTCCCCTCCCACTGCGTTGAGGCGTTCCTGCTGTGTGGTCTCCGATTTGTTTTCATCAGTAGAGATGCGGACCATGGGGTTTCCTCTCGTGCGAAGGTTATAAACCGTTACGAACTAAGTTTTTTAAATCTGCTTTTAGTTTGGTCGCCCCAGCATGTCCGGGGCGTAGCTCCAAAGCTCTGCCGAGGTGAAAATCGGCTTGTTTCCAGTTGTTTTCCTTAAATAGCAGGGCCCCTAGGGCAAAGTGGTTGTCTGCGTGGTTAGGATCTCTTTCCAAATACGCCCGCAAGCGAGACTTCAATTCTGGAATGTCTCCGGTCTCAGGAGCGAGTTCGATGAGTTGATGGAGTGCCACAAGACAAGTGGGATCAATATCGAGGGCAAGGTTGAAGTGCTGTTTCGCTGGAGCAAGCAGCCCCATTCCAAGTGAGCTGAGTCCAAGTCCGCATTGGGCTTTGGAACTCTTGGGGTTGAGCTCTGCGCCTCTTTCAAAGTATGCAAAAGCCCGTTTCCATTCACGTCGCTGAATCATCAGCGTCCCAAAGTTCACTTGAATCGTGTCCGAAGTCGGCGACAGCTCTAGAGCTGCAAGGTACTTGGCTTCGGCTTGGTCTAGTTTGCCCATCCGAGTGAGGCAGTTTCCATGAGACTTGTACAAATCAAAGCGCTGATCGGCTGTGAGTAAGCCGGGGGTCAGTACTCGTTCGAAATGGAACACGGCTTGGCTGTCGTTACTTTCGGACTGATAACCTACGCCCAACCAGTAGTGGGCTTCCTCGGATTGATAAAGTTCGGTGAGAGCCCGGAAACATTTTCTAGAAGAGTTGATTTCTCCCAGCTTGTACAAGCAAATGCCCAAGCCGCGCAGTCCAATGGGATCGCGCAGGTTTTGCTGCAGCAAGTACGAAAATAGATTTCGAGCGAGTAGGTAGTCCTGATTTTCCAAAAGGAGTTCTGCGCTGGCTCGCAATCCATCGACATCGTATTTTTTTGCACCAGGAGCAGGCTTCGGCGTTGCAGCGATTTTGGCGGGAGGCGTTTTGATGTGCACAAAAAAAGTGCGCAAAGATTGTGAGTCTTTGTTGGATTCAAACTCCTTGATGGTTTTTTCTAAACTGGACATCACCCTATCGGGAGCGTCCGTCGGGATTTCGCGGATCTGAACTTCGTCCGCTTCCGCGAGCAAGTTAAAGAAAGGGGACTCTGACTGAGGGGAGGGGTTGAGAGTTTTTGGCATTGACCTTAGGTAAGAGCAAAGTCCATGCCATGGACGAACCGGGAAATGCTTTGAATTATCGTGTTTAACGCAGTGCCGTCACGTCAAACGCTCTGCGAGGCGACAAGCTTTTGACGCTTCTATATATCTTTGGGTAGCTTGCCTCGTTTCGTGCTGGCGGGAGTGGAGAAAGATTGGAGCTTTCGGCCGGTCTCTTGGGTGCGCTTGAGGTCCCGAATCGTCTCGGACCGTACATCTTCCATTTTGCCGATCAGCTCGAGGTCCTGATCGACAATTTTCTTGCCCAGGGCTTCGCGTTTTTCCAGAAGCTCTTTCACTCGGGGGCTGTAAGCCTCCAGGCGATTAGAATCGATGTCTACCTGTTGAAAGAGTTCCGAAATTTTAAAGTCATACGAGCGAATGATATTGAGAATCCGCTCGCGATTATCCACAAAATAGTCCAAATTCTCCCACCGCTCCTGCTGGATTTGATCCAGGAACTTTGCGGTTACTGATAGAAACTTTTCGTAGTAGGTGTTCTTCAACTCGAGATAGTAAATCACTTCTTCCATGGCGACCCCCGATTTCATTCTGGTTTTCATTTTGCGGCCGTTGCTTTCTCTTTTTTGAGTGACGCTACTGCTTGCTCCCAGGCGTCATTCAGTGTCGTCAATACACCCAGTGCTTCGTTGAGTGGTTCGACGGCGTTATTCATGTTTCCTTGTACTAATCTATCGATAACAAAATCGTATAATCGATCCAAATTGACGGATATTTCTCCACCATCCCTTTTCAGACCGGCGCGCAGTTCCGCAACGATGTCGTGTGTTTTAAGAATGTATTTAGACTTATCTGCGGTGCGTTTTTCGTTAAGTGCCTCGATTGCTTGTTTTAGAAAACGCACAGCGCCGGCGTAGAGCATGAGCAATACTGTCTCTTTGTTTGCCGTCATGACTTCGTTTTGACGGTAGACACCTGTGCCTATTTTGCGTTTTGGATCCATAATCTTTTATCCGTGATTGCGCTTATCCGCCGCCGGGGAGAGGGGAAGTTGGCGCAGCGCCACCTCCGGCTCCCATTGCGTTCACAGCACCTTGCTGCGCCTGCAGTTTAGAAAACGCTCCTTGCATTTTTGCGAGTTTGTCTTTGAGAGTGTCAGCCTTCTTTTCTAGGCGCTCTTCCTTTTTCTTGATGTCCTCGTTCATGCGGTTGACGCGTTCCTGGTAGGTCGTGCGTTCGTTAGATAGCAGCCCCGTTCCTGGAACCGTGAGCGAGGAAAGCACGCTTCCGAGTTGGGTGATCAAGCCGGGGCGCAAACCATCCCCGGCAAGCAAATTCACAGTTTCATCGAAATTCGCACTGAGGGCGTTGGTGAATTTCTTTTCGTCAAATGCGAGCAGGCCGTCTTTTTTGAACTCCACCCCCATGTCTGAGAGGATGCGGACTTTGGAGGAGTTGTTGAACGAGCCCGAAAAGTTCTGTTGCAGTACGCTGCGAAGTCGTTGCTCCGTCATTCGGATGCCGTAGTCTCCACCCAGGGTTTTATATCCCTGGGTTTTAGCGTCCATTTTGTTCTGCTCTTGAATAAACCCAAGAATGCCATTTACCGCGGTAACAATATCCTTCATTTTGACGACGGTCTTGGGGATGTCCTGTTCGACGGTCAGTGTAAGTGGTTTGCCGGGTTCGGAAAGGCCTTTTAGGTCAATCGAGACTCCCGCAATCAAGTCCTTAAGGGTATTTGTAGGGCTTTCTAATTCAAAACCTTGATAACGCACTCTCGCGTTGGTAGCTGGGCGTTCTTCTTCAATGGTGAACTCCGTGTCACCATCGGCAAAGTAGAACTCGGGGTATTCCACGGTCTGGTCGGAGCCGGACTTTGCACCGGTGAGCAGAAGTCTGAATGGGTTTTCGCTGTCCGACTGATCATTGACGACACTTGCGCGCATGCCCACTCCGGCTGAGTTGATGATGCGGGCAATCCCTTCCAGCGAAGAGTTTTCATTGTCGATATAAACTTCTTTGTCCTCTCCATCCGCTGTTTTGAATATGAAGTAACCCGAACCAATGCGTGCTTCGGTCTTGTCTGGAAAGCGATTTGATAGAGCGGCTGGAGGGGCGGCGAGCTGAAATATTTCCAAAGAGTGTTCCCCTCTTTGCGCTAAATTCTTGTCCGCGGTACCTATGGCCACTTTGTCGTCGGTGCTGTTTACCATGAATTCCCGCATGGCGAGGGGCGTGTTCATGTTTGGGAGGAGCTTTTTGACCTCTTCCACTTTGCTCAGTGCCGTATTGACCAGTTTGAGTTTCTCTTCGATATGGCCTTTGCGCTCCTCGGCGGTTTGGATGGGCTTTGACTCGGCTTTAATAGTAGCCGTAAAAATGCGCTGCATTTCGGGTGAGAGATTGGAGATGCCGTCTAAGTTGATTGCCATGGCAAAGTTAGAAGTTTGTGAAAAGGGCAAGAAAGGAAAGTTCGATTGCCCTCTTCTTTTATTATAGAAAGGAAGCAGATCGATTCCTAGAATCAAAACCGTTTTGGCGGGTTAAATCGTCGAAAAGTCTTCGATGCTCAGGCTTTTTGGTTCAATTTTTTGGCGGTATTTGTGGGGTGAGGGTGGGCCTTAGGCGTTGGAAATTTGGCGATGCTTTTTTGGGGGGTCGGGTGTGACAATAAGTCCACGATAGCTTGGGTATTCGTAGGTTGAGAGGCTCGAAAAGCCTCATCCGCCGCTTCCAAGGCAGTCTCCTGAGACGCGGTTTCTTCGTTTTTTTCCACGCTTAGCTGTTTTCGGGACTGGTCCTTGGTGCCGGGTTGGCTGTTGCGGGAATGGCGGTTGTCTTCGGAAGTTTCCTTCACCGAGTGGAGTGCCGCATTTTTTGGAATGGGTTTTACGTTCATGACCAGGTCCTTGCCTCACTTATCGGAAAAAAAACAAAACGACGTTATCCTGCAAGAAGTCATTCATGGTAAAGCAGCGTAATGACGCACAAGATTCACCGCAGTGTCTTGCTCGAGGAGTCAGTCGAGCTGCTTCTTAATTCCCCGGCCGGGGAATTTGCGGACATGACTTTTGGCGAGGGGGGACACTCGGACGCGCTGCTTGAGCGTGGCGCAGTCGCAGTTGTGGGGGTCGACAGGGATTCCGAGACTTTGGAAAACTACCGAAAAAACGGCAAGTTCCGCGATGACCCGCGGTTGACTTTACTTCATGGGAAAATGTCCGAATTCGCCGCCTCTGAGCAGAGTCGGAAATTTGACGGTATCCTCGCCGATCTAGGAGTGAGTACTCGACAGTTATTGACGCCGGAACGTGGTTTTTCATTTCAGGCAGATGGCCCCCTAGACATGCGCATGGATCGTACCGACGAGAGGTCTCTCGCACAGTACCTGAGCGGTGTAGATGAAAATGAGCTGGCCGCGCAGCTCCAAAAAATGGCGGACCTCAATGGGGCGCGTCGTATGGCTAGGAAAATATTGACCGCCTTTCAAGAGGGGAAACTCAATCGTACAACGGACTTAGCTCGCGTGGCGGGGGGACCGTGGTCCAAGGTGCACCCGGCTACGCCCGTGTTCATGGCATTGCGAATGATCGTCAATCAGGAGTACGAGGAGGTCGAACAGAGTCTGCCTGGGCTGTTGGGCCACCTGAAGCCAGGCGGCCGATTGGCTGTGATTACCTTCCACTCTACGGAGGATAGGCTAGTAAAACGGATTTTTGCGCTTTGGGCCGGTAAGTGCCTTTGCGCTAGCACACCGTGCGAATGTCCTAGAGTGGAAAGGGTCCGCTTATTGACCCCCAAGCCAATTTGTCCCACGGAATCGGAATTGGAGGCGAACCCTCGCGCGCGCAGCGCCAAGCTTCGTTGCGTTGAAAAGCTGCCAACTCCGGCGTAGAATAGATATTGGTAAGCAGATTTCTCAACGCGGCCTTTTAACCAATCCCCTCCTTTACAGGATTCCATGCAATCTAAGTCCGAAACTCGGCTTTGGCTGGTACTTATTTTTACGCTTTGTGGTGTCATGGTTTGGGTTCGGACATCGACGGTAAAAGTAACTTACCAGTATGTACAGAACCAAAAAGAACTTCGGGGCATCGACAACAAACTTCAGGATCTTCGGATTCGATGGTTGAAGCTCACCTCTCCCAAAAGGCTTGAGGCGCAAGCGGCTAAATTAGATCTGGTGCCCGCAGTTCCTTCTCAATACGTTCGCTACACACCCAAAGGAAATTTGAACTAGAATGCATCCTCCTACCGAGAAATCAACGCGCATTCGAATGGCGGTAACGTACGTGGGTTTTGTGGGATTTCTTGGGTTAGTAGGTTTACGGCTCGTCCAGTTGCAAGTTTTTCCGAGAGCCGAGCTTCAGTCCCTTGCAGCCCGTCAACTCCACCGTTCTGGAAAGATTGCACCTTATCGCTTGCCCATCTTGGATCGAAATGGCGAAGAACTTGCGATCAGCGTTCCCGCACATTCCGTGTTCGTTCGCCCCAAGCTAGTCCGATCACCCAAAAAAACAGCTCGTATCTTGTCTGGGATCATGGGTGGGAGCCCGGAAAAATGGCTCAAAAAGCTCAAGTCTCCCAAGCCGTTTGTTTGGCTTGAGCGTTTGGTGAGCGAAGACGTGGCCAAAAAGATATCTAAACGCAACTTGGGTGGGGTGTTTATTGAGGCTGAAAATCGCCGAGTATACCCCAATGGTACTCTTGCGGCGCACGTGCTTGGATTTACAGATATTGACGGAAATGGTTTGGCCGGAATCGAACTAAAACTCAATGAGGAGTTACTTCAGAATATCAACAGCCCGACTGTACTTCGGGATGGTCGGGGCAAACCCAGCTATGTTGGACGAAAAATTTTAGCCGAAGAAAGCCGGAAAAAAGGGATATACCTCACAATTGACCGCAGGTTGCAAAACCTACTCGAAGAAGAGTTAGACCGCTCTATGGAAGAGTCCCATGCGCAGGCCGCCATGGGAATTATTCTCCACCCAGTAACGGGTGAAGTGTTGGCCATGGCGCAACGTCCGACCTTTGATCCGGCCAATGCGAATAAGTTCGCGCCCGAGGTTCTTGCAAACCGAATGACCAGTCATCTGTTGGAACCGGGATCGACTTTAAAAGTCTTATTTGCAGCACAAGCTGTGGATCTGGGCTTGTTGACCAAAGACACCTTGATTGATTGCGAGCGGGGGAAGTTTAGGGTCGGAGATAAAACTTTTACTGAAGCGCATTCCAATGGCTTTGGAAGTCTTTCACTAACCAATGTGATTCGGTACTCGAGCAACATTGGTGCCCTGAAAGTAGCGCATCTTTTGGGAGCGGGGCGGGTCGCAGAAACTTTGGAAAAATTCCACCTCACCACCCGAACTGGAATTGAGCTATCGGGAGAAGTCACTTCGGGCCCGCGCCCCGAAAAATATTGGACCCCCATCCATTTGGCCACAGCAGGCTTTGGCCAAGGATTATCGGTGACTCCATTGCAGGTTGTTGCTGCGTTTCAACCCTTTGCAAATGGCGGGTATTGGGTGCGGCCGCACATGCTGTTTTCCGAGGCTGAAGCAGAGCAAGTGTCTGGAACGCGCATTGTTTCTGCTAAGACCGCAGAAACACTTCGAGAAATTCTCACGACTGTGACCGAGGTTGGGGGAACAGGGCGTCGCGCCAGTTTGCCTGGTTACAAGGTGGCCGGTAAAACTGGCACTGCGCAGAAGTACGATAAAGACCTCGGTTATCAAGCTGGCAAGTACTACTCGTCCTTTGTGGGATTCTTACCTGCGGAAAAACCCGAACTTACTATCGGGATAATGGTAGACGAGCCAGGCAAAGATTATTACGCAAGCGAGATCGCTGCGCCCGTTTTTAGACGGGTGGCCGAGCGAGCCTTACCTCTGCTCAAGCGAGCCCCCGTGCAGTCAACGGTGGCCTATGGAAATTTCGCTGCCGTGCCCGCTCCACCGACCTCCCTTGCGAAAGACCCAGAGGGGGAAGCGCTCATGCCCAACCTCAAAGGGGTGAGCTTGCGTGATGCACTCAAGCTTTTGGGTGGACACGTTGACCGCGTCCAGGTGTCTGGGACCGGCTATTTGACTGAGCAAGATCCTCCCGCGGGAGAAAAACTTCCCGAAAACTCTCCGGTTCGCCTGCATTTTAGTCCTTCCACTTGAAAAAATTCTATACACAGCGGCCGCTTAGCTGTAGCTAATGGCTCGTGTCGATAGAAATTTGGGGAATTTTAATTTACGTGGTTCTGCAGCTGGTCGTCGCCAGTTTGCTTTTGCGCGGAGTTGCGTCCGAAAAGGATTACTTTCTCGCAGGGCGAAGTTTGGGGCCACTTTTGGCCACCTTTTCCACTTTCGCGACCTGGTTTGGCGCTGAAACGTGCATGGGCTCCGCGGGTCTCGTTTTTAGTGAAGGTATTTCCGGGGGGAAATCGGATCCTTTGGGCTATGCCTCGTGTTTATTGATTTTTGGTTTGTTTTTTGCCGCGAGACTTTGGAAGCGTAACCTCGTTACCTTGGGGGATTTGTATCGTGAGCGATTTTCTAGAGGGGTGGAGACATTCGCTGTTTTCCTGATGGTGCCCACCTCGGTCATGTGGGCTGCTGCCCAGATCCGCGCATTCGGTCAGATTCTCTCAGCTTCGTCGGGGATGGAAGTCATGGTTGCCATCAGTATCGCTACCGTCATTGTCATTGCCTACACGGCGATTGGGGGAATGATGGCAGATTGCGTGAACGATTTGGTCCACGGCATTTGTTTGATTATCGGTATGGCGGTATTAGTCGGCATGACCATCTATTCTATCGGTGGGGTGGACCAGATCGCGGCCGCAATCGGACCGGAGCGCCTGACCCTTTTTCCGGCAGACGCAGGTTCCATTTGGGAACGTCTGGATAGGCTCGCTATCCCCATATTTGGATCTCTCGTTGCTCAAGAATTGGTTTCGCGTTCGCTGTCCTCCCGTTCAGCTAGCGTTGCTCGGAATGCGACCTTAGGAGCCGCCTTTATTTATTTTTTCATTGGATTGATGCCGGTCTTTTTGGGGTTGATTGGGCCCGCAGTTGTGCCTGGCCTGGAAGATCCAGAGCAGCTCCTGCCTCGGCTCGCGCACCTGTATTTGCCAACCTTTTTATACGTGATCTTTGCGGGAGCCCTCGTTTCCGCGATTTTATCCACGGTCGACAGTGCATTGCTTGCGGTTTCGGCGCTGGTTTCACACAATATTGTTTTTAAAGTGCATCCCGAGATTTCGGAGCCAGGAAAAGTCTACGTGGCGCGCCTCATCGTGCTCACTTGTGGAGTTATTGCCTACCTGCTTGCGGTTTTCGGTGATGGAATTTACGAGTTGGTTCAAATGGCTTCCTCCTGGGGTAGCTCTGGTTTGGTTGTGGTGACCTGTTTTGCCCTGTTTTCACGTATCGGAACCCCCTGGAGTGCCCACGCTGCTCTTGCAGTGGGCCTGTTTTCTCTTCCGCTCGGAGAACATTTCGAACTCGATGCCCCCTATCTTTTTTCACTTTTCGCTTCGGCCGCTTCGTTCGTGCTTGTCGATACCTTGTTACGTTTGAGAACAATCGGATTTTGGAAGCTAGCCCCCGGTCGTTCGACTACCCGTTGAAAGTTTTACATACATTGTTAAGGCCGGATGCCGTTCTCGCGACTAAGGCTCCCGCAGCGACTCCGGTCCGGGGAATCGCACAGTCCTTAGAGGGGGTGAAACCAGGGTTTTTGTTTTTCGCGATAAAGGGGAGCAAAGCCGATGGCCATGTTTATGCGGCCGAAGCACTCACTCGAGGCGCAAGTGCCGTGGTGGTGGAAGATCGTTCGGTTTATGATGCCAGCGACAAAACGATTCTGGTCGACTCCACCCGGGAGCGTTTAGGTGAGGCGGTGAGCCGCTGGTTTGAGGAGCCTAGTCGGTCTTTTGAGTTGGTTGGGGTGACTGGTACGAATGGAAAAACGACTTCTACGTTTCTTCTCGATGAAGTTTGGAGAGCTGCGGGAAAAAAAACCGGGCTGATAGGGACTGTCGAGTATCGGGTTGGCAAGCTCCAGTACCCCGCGCCTTTGACGACGCCGGATGCGCCGACACTGCAGGAATTGTTCGCTCAAATGCGCGACCAAGAGATTACCCACGTGGCAATGGAAGTCTCGTCGATTGCCTTGCACCAGAGCCGTGTTGCGGGAAGCTATTTCGAAGCCGCCCTGTTTACCAATCTTACGCCAGATCATCTCGACTATCATGGCTCGATGGAAAACTACCAGCTTGCTAAGCAACGCCTATTTCGTGACTACGCGCCAGCGATATCGGTGTTTAACTGGGACGATGGGGCGACTCGGGCGCTCCGGGCGGCAGCGAAGAGCCGGGTGGTCTTTACTTTTTCTACGCACTCTCGAGACGCCGATTTCAGTGCGGATAGCATCGTGCTTTCTCCCCAAGGGATCCGGGCCATCGTACACACACCGTTTGGAACCAAGAACTTTGATACCGGATTAATGGGGCTGCACAATCTTTCCAATTGCCTGGGGGTATTGGGCGTTGAGATGGCGATGGGTGCGAAGCTGGATGAAACTCTGGAACGGCTCCGGTTGGCTGTGGGAGCCCCCGGACGGTTGGAGCGAGTTGCGGCGGGTGGCGGGCGTCCTGCGATTTTTGTCGATTACGCCCACACCGAAGACGCTTTGAGAAATGTCCTGGCAAGCCTTCGAAAAGTTCAGACGCAGGGCAAGATCCTTACGGTTTTTGGCTGCGGGGGAGATCGCGATAGGGGCAAACGGCCAAAAATGGCTGCAGTTGCAGCTGAGTTGAGTGATTTTACAATCGCCACCTCGGATAATCCGCGTACCGAAGACCCAGAGAAAATTCTGGATGAAGTTCAAACGGGTTTTTCGGCCGGCGCTGCTTGGCTGCGCGAGGTCGATCGCCGCAAGGCGATTGGGATCGTTTTGGAGAGAGCGCGGCCCGACGATATCGTGTTAATCGCGGGAAAAGGCCATGAGACCTACCAGATCTTGGGATCCACCAAGGTTCCGTTTGATGACAGGGAAGTGATTCGTGATTACTATGGCGTCTAACGTCATGGGGGGCGCGCTTTGTTTTCTTGGGTAAAGCTTTCAGATCTAGCAAAGTGGACAGGAGGCGTTTGGATAAACGCACCTGAGTTACATAAACAAGTGATATCCATCTCGACGGATTCACGGGCATTCCGGGCGGGCGAAGTTTTTGCCGCCATTCAGGGACCAAGTTTTGATGGGCACCAGTTTCTGCCGGAAGTAGCGGCGCGCGGAGCCTTGGCGGCGATTGTTGAAAAACAGACGGCGGTGGGGTTGCCGCAATTACTCGTCCAAGATACCTCCCGCGCTTTGGTTGCGATCGGAGAGGCGATGAGAGACGCCTTCCAAAAACCTGTGTTTGCGGTTACCGGCAGCGCTGGGAAATCGTCTACAAAGGAAATGGTAGCGGACTTACTGGGTGAGAATACAGTCCGATCACCGAAGAGTTTTAATAATATTTGGGGGGTTCCTCGGACGTTGTTTCTGTTGGAGGATTCCACGCAGCATCTCGTTTTGGAGATGGGCATGAATGCTCTGGGAGAGATCGCCGAGATGTGCCGCCATTTCAAGCCCACCCGAGGCCTAATCACTAATATCGGAGACGCCCACATTGGAAAAATGGGCGGGAAAGAAAAAATATACGAAGCCAAAAAAGAGCTGTTTGATTCGTTGGCAGCTCGCCCAAGCTCCGAAGTAGCCCTGAATGTAGATGATGCGTGGGTCGTTAAAGCCTACGCAGAAGCCTTTCGGGCACACACGCCTACAACGGTACGTTATTCCGGTTCGGGGGCACAAGCCGATGTGCGAGTGTTGGATCGCAGAATGGATCCGCAGTCTGGCGAGTTGACTCTTGAGCTGGAAATCCAAGGAGTCCGAGCAACGTTGCCCTTTGCTTTGTTTGGGCTTCACCAGGCGCACAATATTGCGGCGGCTAGCGCTGCGGCGCTCTTGTTTGGCTTGAGTCCAAGGCAGATATTGGAGCGCTTGCCTCACTTGAAGTCGACCAAACAGCGGGGAGAACTCATCGAGTTGGCGGATGGTCGGGTTTTGGTGGACGAGTCTTACAACTCAAACCCTTCGGCGCTTTCAGCTTCGCTGGCGAGCGTGGCAGAGTTGGACCGGAGCCGTCGTCATGTCCTTATCTTGGGGGAGATGCGAGAATTAGGGGCGTTTTCAGCCGAGTTGCACGGTCAAACGGCGGAGTTTTTTGTGCGGCTGCAGAAGGCAAAACCCTTTCCCTTCTTGTTGGTGGGGGTCGGCAGCGAGTTTGAAGCGTTTATGGCGGTTGTGGAAAAGCAGCTTCCCGGATCGACTTTGGTACGAGCCCAATCCACCGCCCAGGCGCTCGAAGAGCTCCAGCATGCGTTGCTGCCGGAGGATGTGATTTTGGTCAAAGGTTCCCGGGGCGTTCATCTCGAGGACATTGTCCAGTGGCTCAAATCGAACGGGTAGTGGGCCGCACGTAACCTTCAGTTTCCCCTCGCTTTTTTGTTTTTTTATACAGGGCTTTGTGTAGTAATTTCATGGCCTTATAAGTTTACGCTTGCCGTGCAACGCGTTAATTGGCTAAACCCCCTGACGGGAGAAGGACTTGCTTTATCATTTACTGTATCCGCTTCATGTGGACTTCAACGCCTTTAATGTTTTCCGGTACCTAACTTTCCGGTCACTCTGCGCGGGCTTAACCGCACTGGTTCTGACACTGGCATTAGGCCCTGTTTTCATTCGGATGATGAGTCGCTTTCAGCTCGGCCAAATGGTGCGAGATGATGGGCCACAGTCTCATTTAAAAAAGCAAGGCACGCCTACGATGGGCGGGCTTCTCATTCTGTCTTCGGTGACAGTGTCGACACTACTGTGGGCCGATTTGACGAACCAGTACATCTGGCTTGTCCTCGGGGTCATGGTGAGCTTTGGCTTTATCGGGTGGTTGGACGACTACCGCAAGATTAGCAAGTCTAACTCAAAGGGGCTCTCCGAAAGGGCCAAGATGGTTTTGCAGTCGGTTTTTGCTTTGATTGCGATCGTCTTTTTGTATGGGCAGTTTGGATTGAGTACGCAGCTCTACGTGCCCTTTTTTAGACAGCTGACGCCAGAAATTTATGGTTTCTATGCTGTGCTCGCTTGGTTTGCGATTGTCGGAACCTCCAATGCGGTGAATTTGACCGATGGTTTGGATGGGCTTGCTATTGGGCCTGTGATCACGACGGCTTTGACATTCGGAATATTTGCTTATCTGGCTGGCCACGCGAAGCTCTCGGAGTATTTGTTTATTCCTTACATCAAGGACGCGGGCGAGCTTGCGATTTTGTGTTCGACTATTGTATGCGCGGGGATGGGTTTTTTATGGTTCAACACCTACCCAGCCCAGGTTTTCATGGGCGATGTCGGTGCGTTGGCGTTAGGGGCGGCTTTGGGGACGGTGGCTCTGATTACCAAAAATGAACTGGTCTTGGTTTTGGTGGGTGGGGTTTTTGTGATGGAAACGGTCTCTGTGATTGCGCAGAGGGTGTCTTATAAAACGCGGAAAAAACGTGTTTTTAGAATGGCGCCTATCCATCACCACTTCGAATTGTCGGGGTGGGCAGAGCCGCAGGTGACCGTGCGATTTTGGATTATTTCGATAGTCTTGGCGATGCTGGGGCTAGCGACTTTGAAATTAAGATAGAACCAACTTTCTGGGAGTAAGAAAAAGATGGCTAAGACAGCAGTAGTAAAGAAGAAGCAACGAGCCCTAGTGGTAGGGCTGGGGCGCAGCGGTGTTGCGGCGACAAAGCTGCTTTGTAAAAAAGGTTACAAGGTTACCGTCACTGATGAGCTCAATAAAACGGATTTGAAAGATTCTTTAGATGCGTTGGAGAGTTTTGATTTTAAAGCGGAGTTGGGGAAGCATGTTTTAAAGACATTCTCGGATCAGGACTTGATTGTTGTCAGCCCGGGCGTGCGTTTGGATATCAAACCTCTCCAGCATGCGGAGAAGGCAGGTGTTCCGATTATCAGCGAAATTGAATTGGCGGCTCAGTATATTTCTGAACCCATAATCGCGGTTACCGGAACCAACGGAAAAAGCACGACGGCGTCGTTGATCGCCGAAATGATCCGAAGCGGTGGCAAGAACGTATTTTTGGGGGGTAATATTGGAACCCCATTGTCTGAGTATCCTTTGCGGCGTGAAAAAGCCGATTGGGTAGTGGTTGAAGTTTCTAGTTTTCAGTTGGATACGTGCCGTCAGTTCAAACCACATGTTGCAGTGGTGTTGAACGTTGCTCCCGATCATTTGGATCGTTATGCTTCGTTTGATGCGTATGCGGAGTCCAAGGCTAAGATTCAGGCAAATTTGACCGAAGAAGACTACCTGATTTCAAATCTGCGTGATGCCAAGCTCAATGCCCTTTTGGCCCAGACTAAGGCAAAGGTTCTGCATTTTACTTCGGAACCAGTGACCAAGTGGGCGCCTGGGTTCGCCGAGACTTTGCAGGGAGCTTTTTTGGCGACAGGGACATCCATTCAACTCAAAGCAGCTCGTTGGAAAGATCATCTCTTCCCTGTGGCGGAAAGCGCTTTGCGTGGAGTGCATAACCGCGAAAACATGATGGCGGCTATCTTGTCTGCAAAACTGGCAGGGATTACGAACGAGTCCATTCAAAAGACATTGGTTAGTTTCAAACCTTTGCCACACCGAATGGAGTTTGTGGGACGCAAGAACTCCGTCTTTTTCTATAACGATTCCAAGGGAACAAACGTCCATTCCTTGATGCGTTCTTTGGAGAGCTTTAATGAACCGGTGATCTTGATCGCGGGTGGAAGGGACAAAGGGGAAGATTACGCACCTTTAGCGTACTCCATTCGTCGCCATGTAAAAAACCTGATCTTGGTCGGAGAGGCCAAAGAAAAGTTAAATCGCGCGATTGGGGATTTTAGCGAAACTTTCTTGGTCGGTACTTTTGAAGAAGCTGTTTACTTGGCGTATCAAAAATCCCGTTCTGGAGATGTTATCTTGTTGTCTCCCGGCTGCGCGAGCCAGGATATGTTCAAGAACTTCGAAGAACGCGGCGACTACTTCAAGAAGATTGTATCCACTTTTTAGGCGGTACGCGGTTACTTTTTAAAAAGTAACCGCGTACCTATTTCATACAGCGAGTTTTTCTTTGGCTTTTGTGAGTCGCTCGAAAAGGCCTCCCTTCTCTTCGCCTTTTACTTCGACTTCCCTTGGTTTGGCGTCTTCCGATTTTCCCAATGCGATTCGCAGTACGCCATCCCGATAGGCAGCGTCTATTTTCGTGGGATCTACGTGCTCGCCGAGATCAAAGACCCGCTGAAAAGTTCCGTAACGCCGCTCGGAAAAATACGCTTTGTCGTCTTTTAACTGACGGTCTTGTTTTCGAACGGCAGAGACGACTAACTTGCCGCTTTCTAGGCGAACTTTTATGTCTTCTTTGGACACGCCCGGTACATCGAGAGTAATGAGAAAGTGATCTTTGCCTTCCTCTACTTCGCAGGCCGGTATGTGTGTATAGGTTGTTTCTTCGTTCCCCAGGGCCGCTAGGTCTGGCGATAAATTAAACAGGTCCTGAGCAGGTCTCCATGGATTGGTCCAGTAACTCAATTGATGTCTCATCGATTCCTCCTTTGTTTCACAACGGAAGTGTGTGGACGGATTAGTTGCAGTCAAGTCTAGCGCGGTGCACAAGAGGGTAAATCTTGCCGGAAGTACGCGAGCTGGTTAGGATTTTTCGGTAGCAAAAATCTTAGTCCAAGGAGTGTTTTGTGCGGGCCCAGCTTTTTAAAATTTCATCTATTCTGTTTGCATCGCTGTTGTGGATAGGGGTTACTGGCTGCACCAAACCCTCAAAGGAACAAATCGCTCAAGCGCTCAAGGACGATCCCAGCTTGCTGGCCACGGCGATTAAGAAGAACCCCGAAGTGTTTCAAGACGCCCTGCGAACCGCGCAGCAGCAACTACAACAAGACCGGGAAAAAGAGCAGCTGGCGCAGATGGAGCAGGAACAGGCCAAGTACCTCAAAGACCCCCTTCAACCCAAGCTTACTTCCGCCCAAGTTTTCAAAGGAGCTAAAAACGCTCCTATAGTTATTGTGGAGTACACGGACTTTGAATGCCCTTACTGCTCCCGTGGGTCGGACAGCATGAAAGAAGTTCTCAAAAAATACGACGGTAAAGTCAGGCTGACCGTTAAACACTTGCCGCTCCCATTCCACCCACAGGCCATGCCAGCAGCCAAATATTTTGAGGCAATCCGTATTCAGAAGCCTGAAGCCGCCATTCAATTCCACGATGCGGTATTTGGAAACCAAGCGGAGCTGCGTCAGAATGGCGAAAAGTTTTTGGAAAAAGAAGCTGCCAAGCTGGGCATCAAAATGGACAAGCTCAAAGCCGATTTGAAGTCTGAGGCCGTTACAAAGAAAATCGACGAAGATATGAACGAAGCCAAGAGCTTTGGCTTTCGTGGGACACCTTCTTTCTTAATCGGTGGAGTTCCAGCTCGAGGAGCGCTTCCTCCCGAGGAGTTTGCCAAAATAGTCGATAAAATCCTCAAGAAGGGATGATTTTACGATCTCGCTTTGGTCAGTATAGCGCCCGAATTTCGTTTTTGTATTTATTGCAAATCACTTTGCGTTTGAGTTTGAGTGAGGGAGTTATTTCCCCAGCTTCAAGAGAAAAGTCATCGGGGAGGATTTTGAATTTTTTGATCGTTTCGTAGCTCGCGAGATCTCGATTGATGGCCTTGAGTCCAGCCTCGATGTAGGCGCGCATTTCAGGGGCTCCGCTTAGCTCGGCGCTGTTTTTAAACACCACCCCTTTTTCTTTAGCCCAACGGATCGCTTCAGGGGCGCTAAGGGTAATTAGCGCAACCAGGTATTTTTCCTTGTCTCCAAAAACCAGCGCTTGGCTCACCAACGGGATGGCTTTGATGAGATTCTCGAGCTTCTGAGGGGCGACGTTTTTGCCTCCAGAAGTCACGATGAGCTCTTTTTTTCGGTCCGTGATTTTCAAAAAACCGTTCGAATCAATTGTGCCGATATCGCCGGTATTAAACCAACCGTCCGGGCTAAAGGCTTCTTTTGTAGACGAGGCATCATTGTGGTATCCGGCAAATACCGCGGGTCCTTTGACTTGAATTTCTCCATCGTCAGCAATGCGAAACAGTGTGGCTGCCAACGGCTTGCCTACACTTGAAAACCGGTAGTCGTTCGGACGATTTACCGCAATTGCCGCGCAGGTTTCTGTCAGCCCATACCCTTCTAGAATTTTGATCCCGCAAGCATGGAAAAACTCACACAGCTCGGGCGACAGGGGCGCCCCGCCCGAAACCGTGAAACGGAGTCTGCCGCCCAGCTTCTCTCGGATTTTGGACAGCACCATCTTGTCAGCCAACGAGAACTGAGCCTGCAAAAGGATCGGAATAGGCTTTTTGTCGGCGCGCAGTCTGGCAGTCTGACGTCCCACCTGGATGGCCCAATGGAATAGCTGTTTTTTGTAGAAACCCCAACTGTCTACCTCAGACAGAATTTTGGCGTGAATCTTTTCATAAATGCGGGGAACGCTAATTAAAATGGTCGGCTTTACCTCCTGGATATTTTGGGTCACCGCCGCCACACTTTCGGCAAATGCCAGGGTCAAGCCTGATACGAGGGGAATAAGGCTCTCGACACGGCCCAAAACATGGGCGAATGGCAGAAACGTCAACATGGTATCGCTGGGCGAAAGCTCAATCTCATCGGCAATAGAAGTGATCTCGGTGGTGAGACACGAGTGTAACAAGAGTGCCCCTTTCGGGGTGCCGGTGGTTCCCGAAGTATAAACAATGGAAGCAAGATCTTGGGGTCGCAGAGCCCGGGTGGATGCCCGTTGCTGCTCTGCAACGGCTTGGGGGTCAGGGGGCGGTGACGAGAAGCAGGCGAAAGTTTCTGAGGGGAATGTCGTCTCGGGTGTCGGTTTAAAAAAGACCACCGGGAGTGTTTTGCCCATTTGCTCAAAAACTGCTTTTAGTTTTTCGCCTTGGGCAAGGTCCTCTGCGAAAACGAGCTTGGCGTCGGAATGCTTCAAAATATAGGCAATATCTTCAACCGTGCTCGATTGGTACACTGGAACCGTCACGGCGCCGAGCGTTTGGATTGTCAGGTCACACGCCGACCACTCCGGTCGACTGTTACTCAAGATTGCTACTCTATCTCCTTTTTGAATCCCTTTGCGGCGCAGGGAGGAATATAAACCCAGCGTTGTTTCATAGAGCTGTTTCCAGGTCTGGGGGCGAAAACTCCCGTTTTCTTTGACTAGGTAAACCCTCTGGTTGGCCGCGGCTTCCACGCGGTTGAGAAATAGTTCAGCCAAGGTTTGTCCGGTTAGATTGCGAGTTGCCATTAGGGATGAATAGCACCGATCTATCGGATAGAGTAGTCTCCATGCTTTGGGGAGTTTTAGCGGGCCTAGGTGCAGGTTTTTTTTGGGGCTTTAGTTTTTTGGCTGCCAAAACCCTTTATGGGTTTTCGGCGGGTGAGGTGGCTCTGGGAAGGTTTAGCGCGTTTGGCCTATTGTCCTTGTTCTTGGCTCTGTCTCGCCCAACACTCTGGCGATCGTGGTTGACCCAGTCGACTGCGTGGACCGCGCTGCTTTACAGCGTGATTGGCTATAGCGCGTACTACTGGATTCTCGTTTATTCGGTGCGGGAGAGCGGCATCCCGGTGGTCTCGTTGATCGTTGGTCTATTGCCGTTGACGATCGCTCTCGCCAGCCGCGTGGTTCCGCAAAGGGCATGGCAGTTTGGTACCTCGCTGGTTTTGATTGCCGTCGGGATTGGGGTTTTGAACTGGGATGTTCTCGAAGCCCTGTTCCGGGGAACAGAGCTCAAATCAAGCTGGAAGGGTTTGGTCGCCGCCATTGTAAATCTGGCTTTGTGGACCTGGTTTGCGGTCGCGAATGCAAGGTTTCTCCAAAAGCACCGCGGGATTAACAACCTCGGGTGGACCTGTCTCTTGGGGTGTTTCGCTTGGGCAACTTCAGTGGTTTTTTTTCTGATCGAACCCTGGGTTTTTCCCGCGGCCGCGGCGGAAGCAAATTCCGTGGTTCACGCCGGGTGGGCAGCCTACTTGTTCTGGACTGTTTTGTTGGGGTTGGGCTCGACGCATTTGGCAACCTGGCTGTGGAACAGGGCTTCGTCTACTTTGCCCACGAGTTTGACGGGACAGCTCATTGTCAGCGAAACGATTTTCGGCCTTCTGTTTAGTTTTTTATATGATCGGCGACTCCCCACCCAATCAGAAACCGTGTCTATGGTGTTGTTGATTGGGGGGGTGCTGATTGGGGTTCTGTCGTTTCGGTCGCCCCATAGATCCCAAACCACGCGGCGCACCCTCCATAAGCGTTGACGATTCGCTTGGAGTCGGTAGGTTGCGCAACTCCATGAATCTGCCCGAGAGCCTCCCGCGATCGGTAGTAAGCCACAGCGGCGCTGTGCTCGTCCCAATACCCCTCTCGTGCAACGAGCTGTTCGTAAAAGCGGCCTCCTATACCGTGAGCTTCGTTGAAAAGGTACCGGTATCGGTCACGGAAGAATTTCATCTGCCGGTTCTCAAGGTGTCCGATTTTGTTCCTCAGCGCCTCTTGGGCGACCGGATCTTCGGTGTTTTTGAGCTCGGATCTTAATCCCACGATCTGTGCGTCGAAATCGTGTTCGCGATTGAGGCCCACAAAAAAACCTCGAGCGAGGGTTTCTATCCCCAGGGGACCGTCGACGACTGCGGCATAGAGCAAGTCTATTGCCAAGAGGCCGAGTTCCTCTCCTCTTTTGAATTGGATTCGACTGGCAATCTGTCGATTTAGCTTGCGGCGCTCAGAAATGGTTACCCGAGGGCCTTGGTGGAGATTATTGGTCAATCTTGGATCGGTATCGAGAGTTTTTCGGGGTTCTATTTGCACTCCGAACTTCGGATGGTGAAAAAGCGCGATAGGTTCATTGGCTACCTGACGTGAACTTTCAATTCCCATGAGCGAGAGGATTACAGCTTGCCCGATGTCTGTTTGCGCAAGCAACTGAATCACGAGCCTGAAGTCGCCCTCGGTATTAATGGGCTGGGAGAGATTCACCAACAGCGGGTGAGCGCGATCCAAGAAAAACTCTCTGGCGCTGTTTCTGATGGGGTACCCCACCGGATCGAATTTGCCTACCCTTCCTAGGCCGCGGCAATACTTGCGGGTGGGCGCGGGGATGTCTGCTACACAATAGTAGTCCCCCTGAGCATTTTTGGAATAAATCCCTTCTTCGAGGAGGAGGTATTGAACCGACTGAATTTCAAGGTTCCAACTTTGTTGGGAGAGGGGTGCACCAGGGTTGCTCTGGCCGTCGGAGCTCATTAATGACTCGTCGGCTGGAAGGTTTGCGGTTTCTTGTTTCCAGTTTGCGAACCAAGTTTCGTCCATATCCGAGGTAGGAAATGCGGTGCGCGATTCTGCATTGATTTGCTCAAGGGCGTTTGCGAAATCGGACGGACCTAAGTCGGAGATACGGGCGAGCTGGGGATCTAGGACGAGCGAATCGCGGTAATTTTCCCAGAATAGGGCAGCCGAAAGGCCTTTTTCTTCCGCTTTTGCGAGCAAGGACGCGTAGGCCGCAGGCCGCAATACCTTTTTAAGCAAAACCGCCTTGGCTTCGTCCAATGGAGAAGCGTGCGTGGTCGTGACCTGCGCGAAAAGGAGGATAAGGAATATTTTCATCGGTGCTGTATAGGCCCCTCCAGCAAACACAGCAAGTACTATGATCTAATTTGGCGTTCGCTTTGCAAGGGCGCTGGCCATGGAGTCTATTTTTTTTCTGTGTTTTTCCTGGATTTTGGGTCTTGCGTCCGCGTTTCTGCTCTATTCGCTGTGGAGCGCAGTTGGGTGGCGGGTATTGCGATCCTGTGCGCTTTTGGATGCCTGGTTTTTGCGGTTTGCTTTCGCCGCTATCGTTGGAGCGATCGCTCTGGGGTGGTTGGTGGTGGCGGTGGGGGCCGTTTTGGGAGTCGTTTTGGCCTGGGTGTGGTACCAGGAAAAACAACGGCGCCTGATGTTAGATTCGGCGCTAGTGTATTTTAGAACTCTCCAAGGCCTTTTGTGCTCTGGCTCGGCATTTTCGGGCGCGCTGATCCGTCTGAACGAGACCCAAACCCACGCTTTTTCGGCCCTGATGCGGCAGTCGTTGTCTGCTTTTGATCGCGGGCGTGCGCTCGATTTGTGTTTGGAGCGCACTTATCACCGTATTCCGTCTGCGAGGGTGCGAGCCACGCTCTGTGCACTGCTTGCGGCCTATCGAGCCGGCCTGGGGGTGGTGCCCATATTGGAAGGGATGATTCCAGCATTGGAGGCGGAGCGGGAAGCGCAAAGTCGCATTCGCGACCTACGGTATTCGGCATTTTCGCAGTCTCTAGTGGCCTTTGCTGTCCCGTGGATATTGGCTGCCGTGATGACCGCACACGCGCCGGGTATGCAGGTCCAGAATCGGTACCCTCCTTGGTTGATTCCTGGAGCGCTGACGATGGAGTTTTTGGGCGTGTGGTTTTTGTGGAGAAGGAGCGCCTTTTGAGAAAACGGCGTACCTTGCGACGGGAAAGGCAGGATCTGGCGCTCTTTCTTCTGGCGAACTCAGCCATGATACGTTCCGGCTGGGACCTCGCTTTCGCCTGGTCCAAGACCTTGGAACTTCTTCAGAAAGAGCTCACCCCCGACTTCTATGCACGTTTTGCTTGCCGTGGTCCTTTGGGTTTTCAGGGCTTCTTGGAGCAATTCGCCCAAGATTACCCGCTGCCGGAGTACAGGATTTGGTTTGGCCTACTGGCCGAACACTACGCCTCCGGCGCCTCTTTAGAGCCGGCACTTCGCGCTTTCCTAAAAACGCTTGAGGGCGACTGTGAGCGTGACTGGCAGGCCCACGTTCGGGCCCTACCGCTGCTGACAACACTGGTTTTGGCGGTGTTTTTCCTGGTCCCGGCTCTGGCTCTGGTCTTTGTGCCTTTGGTTTACGAACTGACCGAATCTTTTCGTTAATTCTTGAGGGTAGACGATTTTGCCGCGGTTGTTTAGACTGCCGCCTTCACGTGTGAAAGGGATCATGTCCAACCCCAAATCAGATCAAAAAAAGATGGAAGCGGTAGTTTCACTCTGCCGTCGGCGAGCCTTTATTTTTCAATCCAGCGAAATCTATGGGGGATTGAACGGTTGCTGGGATTATGGCCCCTTGGGTGTGGAGCTTAAGCGAAACATTAAAGAAGCTTGGTGGCGAGACAACGTCACCTCGCGTGAAGACATCGTGGGTGTCGACTGTTCTATTTTGATGAACCCCAAAGTTTGGGAGGCTTCTGGGCATACGACTTCTTTTTCGGACCCGATGATCGATTGTACTCAATGCCGCGGTCGATTTCGCGCAGATCACATCATAGGCAATCAATGTCCCACCTGCGGAACCAAAGATAAGTTCACCGAAGTTCGACAGTTCAACCTGATGTTCAAGACTTATGTGGGGGCTTTGGAAGACGGTTCTTCGCAGACCTACTTAAGGCCCGAAACATGCCAGGGTATTTTCGCCAATTTTTCCAATATTGTTTCCACTTCTCGCGTGAAGGTTCCGTTCGGGATTGCGCAAATTGGAAAAGCATTCCGCAATGAGATCAATCCTCGCAATTTTACTTTCCGTTCCCGTGAGTTTGAACAAATGGAAATGGAATTTTTTGTGAAACCCGACGCCGCAGAAGCGGCAAAGTGGTACGAGTACTGGAAAAAAGAGCGGTATAACTGGTACCTTAAGTACGGCATCCAGCCATCGCGCCTCCACCTTAGGGAGCACGAGGACAATGAACTTGCGCATTATGCCGAGGGGTGCGCTGATATTGAATATGATTTTCCTTTTGGTCGTGCGGAGCTTGAAGGGATAGCCAATCGTGGTGATTACGATTTGCGTCGGCATTCCGAGTTTAGCAAAAAGGATCAGAGCTATTTCGATCCCGAATCACAAACAAAATATGTCCCTTACGTGATTGAGCCTTCAGCGGGTGCTGATAGAGCGACCCTTGCGTTTTTGGTGGATGCCTATGAAGAAGAAGGCGAGCGTACGGTTCTGCGATTTGATCCCCGAATTGCGCCGATAAAGGCGGCAATTCTCCCGTTGGTAAATAAAGATGGGATGCCTGAAATTGCTGAAAAACTTTACCGTGAGCTTCGCAAAAAGTGGAATGTCTACTACGACGACAAGGGCGCAGTGGGACGTCGATACCGACGTCAGGATGAAGCAGGGACGCCATTTTGCTTTACCATTGACGGAGACAGCGCTTCCCAGCAGTCAGTGACAGTGCGGGAGCGCGACTCCATGGCTCAGCAGCGGATCGCGCTTTCTGAAGTCGGTAATTTTTTGTCGAAGGCACTTGATTCATGAGCCAAAAGTACGTTTATTTTTTTGGAGGGGGTGGGGCAGAGGGAGAAGGTTCTCAAAAAACCTTGCTCGGCGGAAAGGGTGCAAGCCTTCATGAAATGTGCCGCCTGAAACTGCCAGTGCCCCCAGGGTTTACACTCTCTACCGATGTCTGCCAGTTTTTTTACCAAAACGGGGGCAGTTACCCTTCCGGCCTGGTCGACGAAGTCCAGAAACATCTTGCTCGAGTCGAAGGACTATTGGGTGCAAAGTTTGGCGATCCTGCAAAACCCTTGTTGGTTTCGGTGCGTTCGGGAGCTCCGGCGAGCATGCCCGGGATGATGGATACGATTTTGAACCTAGGGTTGAATGCCACCACCGTGCGCGCCCTTGCCGATCAAACCCAGAATCCCCGCTTCGCGTACGATTCCTACCGAAGATTTATTCAAATGTACGGCGAGGTTGTCTTGGGGATGGGGCAATATGGTTTTGAAACCGCGCTTCAGGATGCCAAAAAGAAGATAAACGTGGAAGCCGACTCGGAGCTCGGCGCTGAAGATCTGCAGGCTTTAGTTTCGATCTATCTCGCGCAGGTCGAGAAAGAAACGGGCCGGCCTTTTCCCACGGACCCACACGAGCAGTTGTGGGGAGCTGTGGGGGCGGTCTTTAAGTCGTGGATGGCGCCGCGCGCAGTGAGTTACCGTCGAATTCACAAACTTCCAGACACCTGGGGAACTGCGGTGAACGTTCAGTCCATGGTATTTGGAAACATGGGCGAGGACTGCGCAACGGGAGTTGCCTTTACGCGAGATCCCTCGACTGGAGAAAAAAAGTTTTTTGGAGAGTTTTTGTCAAATGCCCAAGGCGAAGATGTCGTGGCCGGCATCCGTACGCCTCAGCCGATCAACGAGGGCTCGACACCGCCAGGTGCCGCGCCTTCGCGCACGATGGAAGCACAGTTTCCGGGGCCGTACGCAGAATTGGTAAACCTCTACCAGCAGTTGGAAAAGCATTACCGAGATATGCAGGATATCGAGTTTACCGTGCAAAAAGGGAAGCTCTTTCTGCTGCAAACACGCAACGCAAAGCGCACTGCTTCTGCTGCCGTCCGCGCGGCGGTAGAGATGGTTGAAGAAGGGCTGATTCAAGAAGACGAAGCGATTTTGCGAGTTTCTCCCGCTCAAGTGGAACTGCTTCTGCACCCCAGATTGGATCCCCGCGCGGCCAAACAGGTGATTGCGCGTGGGTTGCCGGCCTCGCCTGGGGCCGCGAGCGGGCAAGTGGTTTTTACGTCAGAGGAAGCGGAACGGCTCAAGAATGAGCAGAAGGCCGTCATCCTCGTACGCCATGAAACATCTCCCGAAGATATCGTCGGTATGGATGCTGCCAAAGGGGTGCTAACTGCTTTGGGAGGGATGACTTCCCACGCGGCTGTGGTTGCACGGGGGATGGGCAAGCCGTGCGTGGCGGGGTGTGGCTCTATTTCGATTAACTATTCCGCGCAGCAGTTTACGGTGGCCGGCCATACGATAAAAGCGGGTGATTCGATCACTATCGATGGCGCTACAGGTGAGGTGATGTTGGGTCAGGTCCAGACCATTAATAGTCAGCTCGACAAGTATTTTACCCGTTTCATGAGCTGGGTGGATAAGCGCCGCAAACTCGGAGTTCGCGCCAATGCCGACACTCCTCATGACGCCAAAGTCGCCCGGCAGTTCGGAGCGGAGGGCGTAGGGCTTTGTCGGACCGAGCATATGTTTTTCGAGTCGACACGCATTCTTGCGGTTAGGGAAATGATCCTTGCGGCCAATGCAGAAGAACGCGCCCGTGCTTTGGATAAGCTTTTTCCCATGCAGCGTGAAGACTTTATCGGCATCTTTAAAGAAATGGCAGGTTGCCCGGTGACGATCCGGCTTCTTGACCCGCCATTACATGAATTCTTACCTAAAAATGAGGATGAAATTCGATCCACTGCGGTAGCGATGGGGATTTCCGCGGACACGATCCGCAACAAAGTTCGCTCGCTGCATGAGTTTAATCCGATGTTAGGGCACCGGGGTTGCCGGTTGGGAATCACCTATCTTGAAATTTATGAAATGCAGGCGCGCGCCATTATAGAAGCGGCTGCGCAAGTGCACTTTGATGTCCAAAAAGATCCTGAGCCCGAAATATTGATCCCGTTTGTATCCACATTAGAAGAGCTGCGTTTATTGCGCGAACGGATCGAAAAAGTATGCGAACAGACAGTGGCGCGCAATCACGCCAAGATTGCGTATAGCATCGGGACCATGATCGAAATCCCCCGCGCTGCGCTGATTGCGGAAGAGTTAGCTGGGCATGTAAGCTTTTTTTCCTTTGGCACGAATGACCTGACCCAAATGACTTTGGGGTTGTCCAGGGACGATTCCGGGACTTTTTTGCCGACCTATTTAGAAAAAGGCCTGCTCAAAAGTGATCCCTTTGTGACTTTAGACCAGCAGGGGGTTGGAGAGCTTATGCGCATTGCAGCAGAGCGAGGGAGGAAAGGGCTAAGTAGCCTAAAACTTGGCATTTGTGGCGAGCACGGCGGTGATGCCGCAAGCGTTGAATTCTGCCACCGACTCGGCTTTAATTACGTGAGTTGCTCGCCGTTCCGGGTCCCAGTCGCTCGGTTAGCGGCCGCGCAAGCCACTCTACGTTCTTAAAAGGAAGCACAATGCGGTTGAAGCGCCTCGAGTTGCAAGGATTCAAGTCCTTTTTGGACAGAACAATCTTGAATTTTGAACCCGGAATCACCGGTGTTGTCGGCCCGAATGGGTGTGGCAAGAGTAATATCGTGGATGCGATTCTCTGGGTGATGGGGGAGCAGAGCCCTAAGCACTTGCGTGGCGACACGATGACGGATGTCATCTTTGCAGGTTCGGATACAAAAGCTGCCACCTCTTTTGCAGAAGTTAGCCTGGTTTTGGATAGAGAAAGTGTGGCCCTGGCCCCTTCCTTTTCAGCTTTCGAAAAAGCAGACGAGATTTCGATTACGCGCCGCCTTTATCGGGACGGCAACGCCGAGTTCTTGATCAATAAGACCCAGTGTCGCCTGAAGGATATCCATGAGTTGTTTATGGACACAGGGGTGGGGCGCCGGGCGTATTCCATTATCGAACAGGGTCAAATTGATCGAATGATCAATGTGAAGCCCGAAGAGCGGCGATATCTGTTTGAAGAAGTTGCGGGCATAACCAAGTACAAAGCGAAACGAAAAGAAGCAGAGCGCAAGCTCGATCAAACTCGGCAAAATCTGCTGCGCCTGCAAGATATAGTTACTGAGCTCGAAAAACAGATTCGTAGTTTAAAAATCCAGGCCACTCGTGCCCGCAAGTATAAGGAGCTCAAGACAGAGCTTGAATCCGCGGACCTTTTCATTTTAGGCCGTGACTTATACGAGCACCAACTCAAAGGGGAGCGTTTGCGCTCTCGGGTCGATGAGCTCAATGTCGGGCGATCGGAAGCGGATGCGCTTTTTGCGCAGAGCGATGCACAAGCTACCGAATGGGAAATCGAACGCATTGATTTGGAGAAAAAACTTCAGTCGTTCTCGGAGCGCGAGCGGGATCTTTCGCTGCAGGTTCAGCGTTACCAGAGCGATATTCAACTGCTAGAAGAGCGCCGCAAGAACCTAACCGCATCCCAACAGGCTTCTATTGAGGAAGAATCCGAAATCGATAGCCAGTTGACGCAGGGCGAAGGGGCCGTCCACGCATTAGAAAAAGAGTTGGCTGCCTTAAGTGATGCGATTGTGGGCACTCTCTCCGTGGAAATACAGGACCTAGAAATTCAACTCCGTCAGCACCAGGACATTGTTTCTCAAAAACAAAAAGAGCGTTCCACGTTGCTATCCCAGCGCAACGCTTTGAGCGAGCGCCGCGTCCAGTTGCAGAATCAGTGCGAGTTTGCTCAGAGCCGAGAACAAGAGTGCCGGGCAAAACAGGAAGATCTCAACGAGAGACTCACCGCTGCGGTAGTCGAGATTGAAGGGCGCAAAAGCAAGCTTCACGAGATGGACCGGCAGGTTTCGGAGACCGCGTCGCGCACGCAAGCGGCCTCCGAGGAAGCATCGCGAATTCACTCCCAATGTGAGGGGATTTCGCAACAGCTTTCATCCTTGGAAGAGGCGATATTTTCTGAACGAGAAAGTTTTCACCGTGAGAAGTCGCGGCTGGATTCCCTTCAGGAGCTCCAACAAAACTTAGAAGGCTACTCGCCCACCGCTCGAGAGATTTTGCTCAAGCTGGGTTCAGACCGCGCGGCGGTTCCTCTGGCTGAGACATTTCGGCCCGATCCCGCGATTGAAGAGCACCTGGAGGCGTTGTTGGGTTCAGAAATGAACACGCTCGTAGTCCAACAAGCGGCCGAAGCTGAGCAGATTTCTCGTTTAATTCAGGAACAAGGCTTGGAGCGAGTGCGGGTGGTAGCAGTCGAAGAGCTTCCTTCCGCATTGCCGACATCTCAAGCGTACCCGGGCACGGTTCCGTTGGAATCTTTGATCCAAATTCAGCCGGGCTATGAGGCCGTGGTTCGCTGGCGCCTGGGAGAGACCTTTGTTTGTGACTCCTTTGACGCCCTTTTTGTTCTGCGCCAACAGTACCCAGGGGTAACTTTCTTGGCGCGTGATACCAGAGCGGTTGCGCATGGGGACCGGTCGCTTTCTTCAGGAAATCCCCCCACCAAGGTCGGGGTATTTGCTCGGCGTCGTGAAATAGAAGAACTCACCCAAACTTCCGAAGCACTTGAAAAGAAAGTCGCCGCTTTGGAAGCAGAACGCCAAGCCCGCTTGGAGGAGCTCAAGGCTCAAGAAGCGCTGGAGGGGGAGTGCAAAGAAAAACTCTCATCGCTTCATATCGAAGCAGTGGAGTTACGCAAAGAACGAGAGCGATTACAACACGAGCTGAATCGAGCCGATCGAGACTATTCGGATTTGAGTCAGGACTCAGTAAGAAACATCGAAAAACTGGAATCTGCAGGCGAAGCGCGTGAGCAAGCCGCGCTTGAACTTGAAGAGGTATCTCTCAAGGAGAACGAAACAGGCGGCACCTTAGAGTCAGTTGAATCTTTTTTGGCGGGTTCTTCGGAGCGGTACAGTTTGCTTTCCAGCGAAGTTCAGACCCGTAAAATCGAGCTTTCTCGGTTGGAAGAAAAACGCAAAGCGCTTGAAGAAAAACTGAGCGTAAGTCGCGATCAGCTCCATGACTGGGGACGACGTCTGGAGCGTTTGAGGGATCAAAGACAGGAAGAGGAGCAGGAGCTCTCCGGCATTGACGAAAAAGCCTCGGACTGTGCTCGTCTACAAGCGGAGGGCAACGAAGAGCTCAACCAGTTGCGCGTAAAGATCTCCGATACCAAGCAGCTTTTTAACGACGTATGCGAGAAGCTCCAGAACCTGCGTGCCTCGCTGGGCGAGTTGCAATCCCGACGGGATAAAGTAGCTCGCGAATTGCAGGAGACTGAAATCGCACTCGCACAGGAAGAGTCCAATCTGCAGCGGTTGCGAAGTATCGCCGAAGAACGTTACCAAGCGCTGCCAGCAGCGCTGGATGAAACCGCCCTGATTGATTTGGAGAAGTTACCGCTATTCGCTGAAACGCTGGATATTTCTTGGGATAGCCTGAGTGGTACAGAACGGGAAAAACTGCTTCAGGAGCACGTCAAATCCGTTCGGGACAAGATCGGGCGCTATGGAGAGGTCAATCTCACGGCCATTCAGGAGTTTGAAGAGGTCGAAAAAAGGTATGGATTTTTGCAGGAGCAAAAAGCGGATTTGGAAAACTCTATCCGCATCTTGGAAGAAGCCATTCAAAAAATCGATCATTCAACTATTTCTCGTTTTACGGACACGTTTGAGGCTGTTCGTCGTAAATTCAACGAGATCTTTCCCATTTTATTTAACGGTGGAAAAGCCGAGTTGATATTGACGAACTCCGAAAACGTCCTCGAGGCGGGGGTGGATATCATGGTTCAACCGCCGGGGAAGCGGCTACAAAGTATCTCTCTGCTCTCTGGTGGGGAGAAGGCGTTGACGGCTGTGAGCTTGGTGCTCGCGATTTTCGCCCGGAAGCCCAGTCCATTTTGCTTGTTGGACGAGGTGGACGCTCCGCTCGACGACGCAAACGTTTCCCGTTTCAATACAGTGGTTCGAAAGATGGCCGAGAAAACTCAGTTCATCGTGATTACCCACAACAAGAAAACCATGGAAATTGCCGAGGCTCTGTATGGCGTAACCATGGAGCGTGCAGGTATTTCAAAAATGGCCAGCGTGCGCCTCAACTAGGAGTCCGGTATGAAACCGCTTCATGGCAAGACTATCTTGATCACCGGAGCAAGTCGCGGTATTGGGCGCGAAATTGCGCTTCGCTGCGCTGCAGACGGAGCGAACCTGATTCTGGGTGCAAAAACGCTAGAACCAGACCCTCGGTTGCCCGGGACGCTGCTTTCTGTTGCCAAAGAAGTCGAAGAAGCCGGAGGCAAGGCGCTTCCGATCAAGGTCGATGTTAGGGATGAGGAGCAAGTGCGTGCATTGGTTCAATCGGGTGCGCAGAAATTTGGCGGGATCGATGCACTGATCAATAATGCCGGCGCAATTTTTTTATCGGATACATTGCAAACCCCGATGAAGCGCTTTGATCTCATGCACCAAGTGAATGTGCGAGCGGTGTTTATGTGTTCTCAGGCATGCTTGCCGTACTTAAAACAGTCCTCTTCGGCGCACATCATCAATCTCTCTCCACCTTTTTCGTTGGATCCCAAGTGGTACGTCCCCCATCTTGCCTATTCGCTTTCTAAGTATGGGATGACTCTTTGTACCTTGGGCATGGCCGCTGAGTTCCGGGCGCAGGGGATCTCGGTCAATTCTCTCTGGCCGAAGAAAATTATCGGCACTGCTGCCACGAAAATGCTTTTGGGAGACAAGGGGATGCTTGCGGCCCGCGTTCCGGCCATTATGGCCGACGCCGCCTACGCGATTTTGACGACGGAACCTGCAAAGCTCACGGGCCAAACGCTGATAGACGAAGATTTCTTGATAAGCCGGGGCGTAAAAGATTTTGAACGTTATGATGCGCAACCCGGCGTTGAACCGTTGCCTGACTTATTTGTGGACTGATCGCTCAAGCGTGCTACGAGCTCGTAACAAGGCTGCCCGGATTCTAAAAAAGATCGCTCAAACTTGCTCCGCCCCCCAGAAAAACGTTCGAGATCGTTGTACGGATTAGGGCTGACCTCCCCGTGTACTAAGACCTGCAGGCCATAGACATTTTCACAGATCCAGCGGGCCTCATCGATGTAGAATTTCTGATCCGAAGCCCAAAGGAGCAGTCCTCCCGGTTGGAGCGCGCGCACCAGGTGGGGCATCATGGGGTGCAAGTACCAGCGATTCTTTCTCTGGGCATTCTTCGGCCAGGGACAGGGATAGAGGATATAAATCCTCTCCAGGCGCCCCGAGGGCACTCCGTGCACGAGTGCAGGAATGGCATTGCCTCGAAATCCGACCAGGTTGGGGCGAGCGGTTTTGGCGACCTTACGTTCCAGTCGTTGTCCCCGCAGTTTGCAGCGTTCCATCGCAATGAGAAAACGATCTGGATAGAGTGCTGACATTGCAGCAAAAAAAGATCCTGAACCCGAACCGACTTCAAGCCAGATGTTTTCTGGGCGTTCAAAGAGCGAAGGCGGCAAAACTTGGAATCTGGCAGAGCCGGTAAACGGGGCGCCTTTTCGGCGGGATTGCTTTTCCACGTCCCATTTGAGCCGCGCAGGGCTATACGTGGGTTGGTAGTTTATTGTGTCAAAAAAAGGCATTTGGCATCAGGGAAGGGGTGGTGGCTCAAAGCATCTTCTGCAGCGAGGCTCATAAATTTCTCCCGCTCCCACGAGGACCTGAGCCCGTTCATTGGAGCCCGCCAAGCGCTGCGATCGACTTGCCGGTTGTCCACACACAGTGCAGATAGCCGACATTTTAGTGACATTTTCGGCGGTCGCCATCAAGGCCGGCATGGGACCAAACGGGAGGCCGCAATAGTCCAAATCCAGTCCCGCCACCAAAACACGCAATCCTCGATTAGCCATGCGGTGACAGATTTCTATGATGAGGGGTTTGAAAAACTGGGCCTCATCTATCGCAACCACGCGCGTATTGTCTTCTAGCAACGAAAGAATTTCCTCGGGGTTGGTCACCACCTTGGCGTCTATGCGCAGCTCAGAATGACTCGCAACCTGGTCGGTCGCGTAGCGGTCGTCAATTGCCGGCTTAAAGATTTGCACTTTCTGGCGCGCGATTTGAGCGCGTTTGATTCGACGGATCAATTCTTCGGTTTTACCGCTGAACATGCCGCCACAGATCACTTCAATCCAACCACTATGCCAATGAGGAGGTGCTTGCATATAGGCCGTCGAATATAGCCCTGGTGAAGGCTGGGGACAAGAAGGCTTTACCATTGCCGCGACACCCGCAGGTGTGGTTCATTTTGCGGCAATGCAAGATGCTTTGAACAGCGCCTCAGGGTTTTACTCAGCTTCGTGGCCGGCGCAGATTGGGCGCACCTGGTTTCGCTGGCGGGGATTTTCACCTCTGCCTTTTTTGCTGGTCTGTTGGCTGGGGACTCCTGAAGTGACCCTGAGTCTCGTACAGTTGGGGCTGGTTGCCGCCGGGATCTTTTTAGCTGAGGGTTGCCGCCTCTGGGCCGTAGGCTATGCGGGTAGTGCCACTCGAACGCGCGGAGACACGGTGCCAGCGCTTGTTCATGCGGGGCCTTTCCGCCATGTGCGCAACCCCCTCTATCTGGCTAATACGCTCATGTATTGTTTTTGCGCGCTGGCGTTCGGGCAAAGCGTTCTTCCTTTTTTAGGGCTGGTTTATTTTGGGGCGCAGTATGCGTTTATCGTCGCATTCGAAGAGCAAACTCTGCGCCGAGAGTTTGGGGTCGCTTATACTTATTATTGCGCACGCGTTTCGCGGTGGTTGCCGAGTTTTCGCCCTAGTATCGAGAGCAGTGGCCACCGTTTTCATTTAGCCAAAGCCCTACGGAGCGAGAGAGCCAGTTTGATCGCACTTGCCTGTATTGGCGTTCTGGTCGCACTGAAACGCGCCGGTTATTGACCTACAAAAGGAATGAAAATCCGCCCCCAAAGCTGACCGTGGATCGGCTTTGGAGATAGGTTCGCAGTGAGAGGGCCAGCTCCAGGTTTTTGCCCATTTGAAAAGCCAAACCAAATCCAAAATTCATCCCAAAGCCATCGTGTTCGGTGGAAATGGATTTGTAGTGCAAGTAATGGCAGCCCACAAAGGCAAACAAATGGAAAAACGGGATTTCGAGCTCGAGCCGGTAGTTCGCTTCAAACAAACTCAGCGAAGTAGTGACGCTGGCGTCTGAACCGAACAACCCCTGAAGCTGGAGTGTGCCCCCGATAAAAGGCATGCCGAGAACGGGGCCCAAGATCGGTAGGGTTTTTGTGAGATCGGGGAGGCCACTGGGAACAATCGCCTGGTAGGCTAGACCGACTTCAAAGGCTTTTCCCCGCGGGGATGGGGGGACTTCACAAACCTCGGGGGCAGCTGCCCGGCTGCTACTGGTAGCAACGCAAAGCAGCAAGAATAGGCTTAGACGGAGGGTGCCTGCATGCCGTAACATCGTAAAGCCGACTTTAGCGTGATATCATTTTGAAATCGATGATCAAAATCCTGGCCTTATCACTCTTGCTTCCGTTCGCCGCCACCGCCGCTGGAACGGATCCGCAGTTTCTCAAAATGGTCGAGACGGGCGTAGCTTTGATTTCAAATCCCCCGGGCAAAATGTGGAAAGAAGGCGAGTTCCTTTGCGTTTATAAAACCGAAAAAGCGTCGGCGTGCGGAGTGGTAAACAAGGTCGAACCGGAAGGGGCCTATCTCAAACTCGATTTTTCAGATGATGGGCAGCTGGGGGTGGGAGATCGGGTTGCGAAGCCTCGCCCTCAAAAAGAGCCTGGTCCAGCCGTGGTGGTTGAGAGCGATAATGTTTGGTTGCGAGCTTATACGAAGCCGCGCAACTGGTTCCGAACAGCCCTGCTTTGGGATGTGGATCAGGTGTTTTGGACGTTGGGTTACAATCGCGCAATTTCCAGTCACGTAGCACTAGGGTTTAAGTTTGATGTTTTTGATGTTTTCAACGTGAACAGAGATATCGATGGCTATGGAGTGTTGCTCACGAGAACGTTTTTTACGCTGCCGTACTACGGCGGAATTGCGGCGCTAGTGGGTGTGGGGCCGTTCTTCTTTAGAATGCCTAACGCATCTGGTCTAAAAGACGCCACGACGTTGATTGTCGAAGTGAATATGAGCTGGCGATTTCAGCTTAAGAGTTGGCTAGGTGTTGGGTTTCAGTTTGGAATGCGTTGGATACCTCGTCCTGCAGTCGCTGGTTTCAATTTGGGGACTCTCTACCACCCTATTCGGGGTGCGGTAGGAATCGATCTCTCTATCCGCTTGTAGCGCTGAGTTTCGGCACGTAAGATAAGTTCAATTTAAAAATGGGAGGGGCCATGGGAAGTCTGTCCGACATCATCAAAAATCTGGTTGCCCATAGTCCGGAAGAACAGTCTACGCTGCGAACTGTCTTAAAAATCGCCCAGACTTTTGCGGCAAAAGGACAGCGTGACCTCGCTTTAGCTACGCTCTCGTCCTCTGAACTGGAGAGCCCCGCCTTGGGTAAACTTTTGGTTTCTCTGCCCGAAGAATCACGGACCCAGTTTTTTGGTTTGGTCGAAGCATTAGAAATCTACGCTTCGGTCCATGGCACTGCGGCTTCAGCCCTCCAGAACCTGAACGACGCTGCGGTTTCCGAGCTCAAAAAGCTGCGGGACATCTGCTTGCAGGGCGGAACTCACGCCTACTATTGACACAGCAGGTCGTTTTCCTGTAAGTGTACAAGATCATGCTGGATTCTCCCAAGCGACTCGGGGTCATCCCCGCCAGAGCCCAATCTACCCGTTTTCCTTACAAGATAACTGCCTCCATCGCGGGTAAACCCATGATTCAACATGTGTGGGAGGCGGCGAGCCGTTCCACGCTTTTGGACGAGCTTTGGGTGGCTACGGATTGCGATCAGATCGCTGAGCTCGTCCGAAGTTTTGGTGGGCAGGCGATCATGACGCCCTCGTCCTTGCCGAGTGGTACGGATCGGGTTTTTTATGCAGTACGGGGATTGCAGGCGGATACGGTGGTAAACCTTCAAGGGGATGAACCGCTTTTGGAAGGTGAGGCGATCGACGCCTTGATCCTTGGGCTTGAGTCTGATGCTTCGTATGGGATGGCCACTTTGGCCATTCCAAAAGAGGGCAACGTCGACTTTCAGAATCCGAACATCGTAAAAGTATGCTTTTCTCCCGAAGGAAAGGTACAAGACTTTTCGCGATCAGGATTTGGATCAGGTCCCGGGTTTTATAAGCATTTGGGTGTTTACGCTTTTCGCAAAGAAACCTTGGAGCGGTTTTGTCAGCTGGAGCCTTCGGCTAGAGAACAGCACGAGCGGTTGGAACAGTTGCGTGCGATGGACCATGGGATCGCAATCAAAGCTGTGGTTTGGTCCAAAGACACCGTTGCAGTGGATGTGCCAGAAGATATCGCAAAAGTTGAAGCAGTTATTGTAGAGCGTCGGAAAGGGAATTGAGAAAAATGAAAGCACTTCAAAGGAAAAAAGGTCAGGGCAAGTACCTGTTCGTAACCGGTGGGGTCCTTTCTTCCCTTGGTAAAGGGTTAACGGCAGCCTCGATTGGGGCGTTGCTTGAAAGTCGGGGTTTGAAAATCACTCTGATGAAAATGGATCCCTATCTGAATGTCGATCCTGGGACCATGAACCCATTTCAACACGGCGAAGTTTTTGTCACCGAAGACGGGGCAGAAACAGATTTAGACTTGGGGCACTATGAGCGATTTACTTCGGTAAATTTACGTCGAGAAAACAGTGTTACAGCAGGCCAAGTCTACGAAACCGTGATCGCAAAGGAACGCCGCGGGGAGTACCTGGGCGGTACTGTGCAGGTGATTCCACATATTACCGAAGAAATCAAACAGCGCATCCGCAAGGTGGGCGCTAATTACGATATCACCATCGTAGAAATCGGTGGCACTGTGGGCGACATTGAAAGCTTGCCCTTTTTGGAAGCCATACGCCAATTTCGCTTTGATATCGGCGAAGAGAATGTACTTTTTATGCACCTCACTCTAGTTCCCTATCTGGGCGTGAGTGGGGAACTGAAGACAAAACCCACTCAACATAGTGTGCAAAAGCTACGTGAAATTGGAATTCAGCCCGACTTTCTCCTGTGTCGTACGGATCGGATTCTGCCTAAGGATATCTGCGAAAAGATCGCTCTCTTTTGCAACCTCAAGGCGGAGAATGTCATCACTGCTAAAGACGTAAGCAATATTTATGAAGTGCCACTGGTGTTTTACGAACAGGGGCTTGACGAAAAAATTTGCAAACGTCTTGGCTTTAAGAACAAGACCAGAGGCCTGGAAAAATGGTCCAAAATTCTGCAAACCATGTCTGCGCCCCAGAGCACCGTAGAGATAGGTATCGTCGGCAAGTACGTGGATCTTACCGAGTCTTACAAAAGCATTAGTGAAGCACTTACTCATGGTGCCATCGCGAACCGCTGCCGCCTTTCGCTGCGCTATATTGAATCTGAAAAGATTCAGGATGCTGAATCCGCCAAACGTCTTTTGCACGGGTTGTCTGGCATTTTGGTTCCTGGTGGGTTTGGTAATCGGGGCGTGGAGGGAAAGATCCGAGCAATTCGTTACGCAAGAGAAAATAAAATTCCGTTTTTTGGAATATGCATAGGGTTGCAATTAGCTGTGATCGAACATGCCCGTCATGTGTGTGGGCTCGCTAAGGCCACTAGCCGTGAGTTTTCAAATACGGGTGAGTTTGTCATCGATATCATGGAAGATCAAAGACGAGTCCAACGGCTTGGTGGAAGTATGCGTTTGGGTTCTTATGAATGCAAACTCGTTCCTGGAACTTTAGCTTCGCAAGTATTTGGTGCCAAAGTGACTAATGAGCGGCACCGACATCGGTACGAAGTGAACAACCACTACCGGAAGATATTGGAAGATAAAGGGGTGGTTTTCTCGGGACTCAATGCAGAAATGAACTTGGTTGAAATGATGGAAATCAAGAACCATCCTTGGTTCTTAAGCTGCCAGTTCCACCCAGAGTTTAAGTCAAAACCCTTTTCCCCACACCCGATGTTTGTCAGTTTTATCAGAGCGTCGTTGGGGACTCGGGCAGGGAAGGAAAAACCAGTATCAAAAGCGCCTTTGCGTCATAAAAAAGGCCATCGCCAAGAAATGAAAGGGGCAGCCTACTTATAGGAGCTCTCTTCAGAGTTCCTTAGGCCGCCCCTCCCGCAGAATGAACCGTTTAGGATCCCGCTAAAGCGCGATCGATTTTCGCTTTAAACTTCTCAAACGGCTGGGCCCCTTGAATGAGCGCGCCGTTCACCACAAAGGAAGGGGTTGCCTGTATTCCAAGAGCTTCCGCCTCTTTTCGGCTTTTGTCGACGATGCTCATATGCTTCTTTTTATCAAAGCACTCATTGAATTTTGCTTCGTCCAACTTGAGCGTTTTGGCATGTTCCTTGAGGTCTGCATCTGCCAATTTGGCCTGATTGTTAAAGAGAGCATCATGCATTTCCCAGAACTTGCCTTGCTCGTTTGCGCAATGTGCGGCGAGCGCAGAGGGGACTGCTCGGCCATGCGAGGGCAAAGGCATGTCTCTGAAAACCACCCGTACTTTATCCGGCCCGTACTCCTTTTTAATTTGCGCAATAATCGGGAGGGCACGAGAGCAGTAAGGGCACTCAAAGTCAGAGAACTCGACGATAGTAACCGGGGCTTTTGCGTTGCCCCAAGTGGGGTAACCGTCAGTATCCACGACGAGCTTAGCTTCGGGTTCTTTGACCAAAATGCGAACGCTTGCATCTTTTTTGAGAGTTGCAACAAACGCTTGGCGTTTATCAAAACGCCGTCGGTACTTTAAGTACTCTTTTACATCATCTTTTTTGATGCGTGGATCATTGAGCGAAAGATTTTTGGATGCCAAGAATGTCGATATTTCTTCGTCTGTGACATCGCCCGTATCGCCTCCAGTTTCCTTTTCAAGGAGCTGCTCCACGGTAACGTTGCGTTTACGAGCTTCTGCATCAATCAGCTTTTGTTCCACAACATCCATGATTGCTTGTTCTTTAGTGCGAAAGACTTCGTCTTCGAGATCAAACAAGCGCGTTTTAATTTGTGCAAAAGCTTCAGAAGCGCGCAGGTTCTTGCCGTTGTAGGTGGCGACAACGGGATCGCCTCCGCCTATGCCGCCTCCGCAGATGAGCAAGGTAGCCGCAACGCCTACCAAAAGGCCGATAACAGCGGCAATGATTAGGGGTGCCGTGTTTGGCAGCTTTTTCTTTTTCTCCGACATGGTGATGTCTCCTTAAGGTTGGAAATCAGACTTGGGAAAGGGTATTCGTTTTTTTGATTCTTGAAAACCTCTTTTGATATAACCGCTTAACTCAATTGCCGCAGAGTGCCATTCAATTCCCGGATGGTGATCCCGAACACACCCAAAGCGTGTTTCCGCTGCTCCACAGGGGACAATGCCTGCAAAGGGACTGTTTTGGGTTTCCAAATAGACCGCCAATCCATGCGAACTCACGCCGTTTTGGACGTTCACCCCAAAAGACGCTATTTTGGCGCCGCCTACATACAGACCAAAGGGATCCCAGCGGAGTTCTGCCCAGATTCCCCGGCTTTCTAAGTACCCGCGAACAGATTCGGCCATCTCCGTCAATAATCGACGGACTCCTTTGCGTGGGTAGCCCCACTCAGCTAGCGACAGAATGGGGAAAACAAGAATCTGTCCGGGCCCATGGTAGGTCCATTTGCCGCCTCGCTCGACAGCCTGTAATTGAATCCCTCTGGCCTCGACGTCGGTCCACAGCAAGTCCTCGGCTCTGGCCGATTTGCCGTAGGTGTAGGTGGGTAAAGGTTCGGACACGAGAAGAAACGCCCTATCGCGCGAAAGCGTGACTTGGTCCACAAGTTTTTTTTGCAGGGCCTCGAGTTCGGGCCAGGCTATGCCGCGGTGAACCAATAACTCCACGGACAAGGCGTAACACTAGTTTGTTTGGAATGCGAGAGAGCGGAGCCAATAAAGCACAGGACGACGCATGCGATAAAAATCGTGGCCCAGTTGGATGATTTGGAGAAAACCTAGAATCAAAAATCCTAACTCTAGAAGGGGCTCGCTCACTTCAGTGGAGAGAAAAATTCCGGTTAAGGTGCATTGGGCAAGAGTGTTCCACGCAGAAACCTCGGGCCAAAAAGGAGTTGAAAGGCGAGAGGGGCGGAGGAGAAAAAAACCACCGCTTTGCATGAGAGCCGTTGCGATCATGAGGCCCAAGTACCACGTGGGGCAATTGCCCAGCGTGTGCATTGCAGTGAGTGTAATCAGCAAAAAGATGCGAAGGCAGGCATAGCGAACCATCCGCGCAATCGAATCTGGATTTGCCCAAGGAGAATAGGCGGGGGCACTAGCCGCGTAGAGAACTAGACCCAGTACATAAATACCCAGTGCGTAAGGGACGCTGCCCCGTAAGGCTTGGCTCGCGACTCCCAGGCCCAGGGGAAGCAATCCTAGGCTGAGCGAACTCGTAGCAATATCTCTCGGATTCATTGGATTCTTCATAAGATGTGAGTTTAGGGAAATTCTGAGCTGTGTATTTGAACGCGATCTTCTTCTTTAAAACCAGCACCCGTAAACAAAGTTGCCACGGATGCGTCCGGGCCAAAATTCTGGGTAACCTTGAGCAGGCCTTTGAATCTACCTGGAGCCAGGCCCATTACGCCCCCGTTGGCCGGATCCTGAACCGGTGCCCCCGGCTCATAAACACGCAGAAGCTGACCAGGACGTAGCCCGGTGAGCTCTCCTCCGGTGATGTAGTACCGGTTTAGTTCGACCCGGGCGATTCGGCCCATCCACGCCAGTTTGCGAGCGATATTGGGAAATCGATCTAGAATTTTTTTCAGAGCACGGGAAACGGCTTCTTTGCCTTCCTCGGGTTCATTGCTTGGGGATCGCCAATCTAACCAGGCGGCGCGTTCTTGCAGCACATTTGCTGAGGCAACTCGAGAATAAACTTCACGCTCCGAGGCAACATCAAAAAGCTGAAACCGTACTCGTGCCGAAGCTTGGCGTTCCCTTGCTCCCAAAAAGCCGGTTCCCTCACCCGATTCCTGAAGCGCAACTTCTTCGATTCTGCCGACGATCACTCCAGTCGCAGACACTTTACGGGCTTCTTCGAAGATTTTTCTAAAGTGGTATTCGCCGCCAGCAGAGTAGATCAAATCAGGTTCTTCCAGATCTTCTTCATTGATCAAGAGCAACTCAGCCGAGTTTGCTACGGCCTGGCGAACATCAAAAAGAGCTACTCGTACGAGCGATTCATCCTGGTGTTCGCTTCGGTTGATAAAGGGCAAAACAAGGATGCGTTTTTTTAAGGCGCCATCTCCTTGAACCAACGGGCTAGCAGTTTCAGTGACGCTTATTTCTTTTTCATCAAATATAGAAAGCCCAGAACACCCCGAAATCCAGAGACTAAATCCCAAAGCGAGGCGCAATAGCATGGACGTTCCTTGAGTAAGGGAAGGAATTCTCTAATTCAAATATCTCATGGTTATGGCTTGGGAATCAATGCCCACCGTCTTCAGAGTTAGGCCCGAAAACTGGGTAACCTGAAAACGCTGGTAGAGCTCACGGGGAGGCAGCGGGCTGAGAATACGGAAGGTCGCGACTTTGTTCTGGGTTTTGCTAACTACAGCTCGCAGAATAAAATCCTGTTTATTGAGAGCGGCATCCACCAGCTTGAAGGCTTTGTAGCTGGTGAGGTTTTCGACTGCCAATAAGTATTCACTGGCGAAGAGCGTGCCATTGGAAACGCTTTCTTCAAACGCAGAGTTAAAATCCTGAAAAGCCTTGGAGAGTGCTTTGATCAAGCGTTTAGAGTCCCCCATTTCGGAGGGAGACATTTCCACTTCAGCGCTAACGGAGAGAACCTGGCGGGCCTGGGTTAAGTTGTACAAAACAATCTCGACTCTCGTACCGCAGCCGGGGCAGGGAGAAAGATTGACCCACACGGCGCTGTTGAAACCCGCCATCAATCCGAAGCTGCGCAACGCCCGAATTTCATTCTCTTGGACGGGCGGGCGAACCAGGCCTAGCCCAGTTTCTTCTGTGACTGAGAGCGCTGCGTTGAACTTCTGAAAGGCATCTGAGGTGTTTTTATAAAAAGTTTGGGGAGCGGAGCCGGTCTGCTTAACCATGGCCGCAGTTTGACGGGGGTCGAGCGAATACCCAGGCAGGTTTGCGGACATCAAGAACACCGGTTTCAGGGAGGTCGAACCCGTGGCTTTGATCTCATTGCGACGAATCCATTGTTTGAGCGCAACGGTATCTAGTCGTCCTGAGATTTCCATCTGGGTGGAGTCGCTTGACTGGCGCACCACTTGGTAATCGAGAATATAGCGCTCCGCAAAATCCGCGGTGATGCCAGCATCGTACCGTTCAAAGCGCGGGCCAAGAGTCTTTTGTAAGTACTCACGTACAGCCTGTTGCTTTAGTCGCGCGAGCACAGTGCTGCTCTCGGTGTCTGGCGGGAGGGCTGGCAGGCTCTCCGACGCGACAGAAAATTCCTGCTCGGCCACCGCGTAAGGGGCTTGCGCAAAAAGAAAAGTTAAGCAAAGGAGGAGTGGGAACATTTTCATCTGAACTCAATAGTAACCCCATCCCCTTCAAACAGGGAACGGATTGAATGAACCATATCACGTCGCAGGGGGAGGTGTCCTTTTACTCGCAGGACAGTGTCGGCTTGGGCGCTGGTTTGGACATGGAGGTAGACGGGCGCGCCAGGAGCGCCTTGGGCCGCTTCTAATAAGGAGCGAAAACGCTGAACTTGCTCAGTGGGTAGGTGGGTCTTTTCGGAGCGAAAATGGATGTGCATTTCACGGCCCAGGACTTCGTAGGCGTAAGGTAAAGAGAGGATTTTCGCATTTCCCTTCTTTTTCGATAGGATCAGCTTCGAGGTGTTGTCGGCTCGCTCGAGCTGTCCTTTGACCCAAAGTGGCTCATCCGATTTGAGCAGGTGTTCGGCTTCTTGGTAGACGTCTGCAAAGATCACGGCTTCGATTTCTTCAGATTGATCCGAAAACGTCGCAAAGGCCATGCGATCCCCTCTGCGAGTGATAAATTCACGCAAGGCAGAGACGGTCACGCCGATCATCACATCGCGAGAACGCTGGGAGGCCACACACTCCGCCACGGTGGCCGTTGTGTAGCGTTGAATTTCGCTCTCAAAATCGTCCAGAGGGTGACCGCTGACGAAAAATCCTATGGTATCCTTCTCGTACTTAAGTTCCTGAAGGCGCTCCCAGCGTTCTGCTTCTGGGTATGCAATCGTCCTCTGTGAAAAAGAATCGTGTGTTTCGCCAAGCAAATCGAGGAAGCTGCCTTGATTTTGATCTCGTTGTTTTTGAAGCGCGCCCCCAGCTTCTAGGGCTGGATCGATGGCTTTGAAAATCGAGGCTCTGTGGACTTTGAATCCGTCCATAGCGCCCGCCTTCACAAAGGCTTCCAAGACGCGCTTGTTTACGCACCGGTTGTTTGTTCGGCCGCAGAGATCAAAGAGATCCGTAAACGGTCCCTGAGATTTTCGCGATTCCAAAACGGAGTCGATGGCGATTTGCCCTACTCCTTTGATCGCTCCCAGCCCAAACCGAATCTCTTTTTCCGAGAGCACGGTAAAATCCGTTTCACTTTCGTTGATGTGTGGAGGCAAGACTTCGATGCCGTGTCGGGCGGCGTCGGCGATATATTTGGTGATTTTGTCGGTGTTCTCACGCTCTATGGAGAGCAAGGCAGCGTAGAACTCCACGGGGTAGTGGGCCTTTATGTACGCCGTTTGGCAGGTGATAAGAGAATACGCTGCGGCATGAGATTTATTAAACCCATACCCTGCAAACTTTGCCATGAGCTCGAACAAATGGTCGACTTTGTCTGCATTAAATCCATTTGCCAGAGCGCCTTGGACAAAACGCTCTTTTTGTTTTGCCATTTCTTCGGGCTTCTTTTTCCCCATGGCTCTTCGGAGCAAGTCGGCAGCGCCCGCCGTGTAACTGGCGAGTTTCATCGCTACTTGCTGAACTTGTTCCTGGTAGACGATGACTCCATAGGTCTCGTGAAGAATGGGGCGAAGCTCTTCAAAATCGTATTGAACGGCAGTATGGCCGTGTTTGCGATTGATGAAATCATCCACCATCCCACTCTCCAAGGGACCGGGGCGATAGAGTGCGTTGCTTGCTACAATATCCTCAAAGCAGTCGGGTTTGACCTTCTTCATCAGGTCCTGCATTCCCGTGCTTTCTAGCTGGAACACACCCAAGGTATCTCCTCGGGTCAGCATTTCGTACATCGCTTTATCGGTAATATCGATAGAAGAAAGTGAAAAACTCGAGTGCGGGTGTCGTTTGTGGATCAGCTCTTCGGCACGCTGCAGGAACGTGAGCGTTTTAAGGCCCAGAAAGTCAAACTTGATCAATCCAATGCGGTCGGCATTATTCATGTCGAGCTGGATGACGAGTTCATTGTTTTTTCCGCGCGTCAGAGCGCAGTGCTCCACCATGGGCCGGTTTGAGATCACCAGGCCGGCAGCGTGGATCGAAGCGTGGCGAGGAAGGCCCTCGAGCGTTCGGCAAACCTCAAAAAGCTCCGCTAGTTGCCGATCCTCCTCCGTCAAAGCCCGAAGTCGAGGCTCTTGCTCGAACGCTTCATCGAGCGTGATGTTGAGTGTATCGGGGACGAGTTTTGCAATTTTATCGACGTCTGCGACAGCAAGTCCAAAAGTTCTCCCCACATCTCGAATGACTCCACGAGCTTGGAGTTTGCCGAAGGTTACAATTTGCGAGACGCAGTCTTTGCCGTACTTCTCGGAGACATATTGGATAACCTGGTCGCGCTTATCCATGCAAAAATCGACGTCAAAGTCAGGCAAGGAAATTCGCTCAGGATTTAAAAACCGTTCGAAAATCAGCCCGTGTTCCAGGGGGTCGAGATCGGTGATGCCAAGAGAGTAGGCCACCAAGCTACCTGCACCAGAGCCACGACCCGGACCCACGGGTATTCCATGATTTTTTGCATAGCCGATAAAATCGGCAACGATCAAGAAATATCCCGTAAACCCCATTTCGATAATGACATCCAACTCACGGTTGAGGCGTTCGATATAAGGTTTTTCCTCGCGCGCAGTTCCTGCGCGAAGACGATCTTGTAGGCCTTTCAGGGAAAGTTCGCGCAAGTGATCTTCGGGAGTTTTTCCGGCGGGAGGATCAAACTTAGGGAAATGGTAGATCTTCTTCCCTTTTTCATCATTAAACTGAAAGTCGAAAGAGCATTGTTTTGCAATCTCGCGGGTGTTTGCAATTGCCTCGGGGAGATGGCTAAACTCCTGTTTGATAGTTTCTTGGGTTTTGAAGTAAAACTCATCACTCTTAAGTCCAGAACCCGCTCCCTCGTCTAAATTGCGGCCGGTTTGGATTGCCATCAAGACTTCCTGCATGGGAGCTTGTTCTTTTTTGAGGTAGTGGCAATCGGCAGTAGCGATGAGAGGGATTCCTAGCTCTCGGGAAAGTTCGCTGAAGCGTTCGTTCACCATCATTTGTTGCGGAAGGCCATTTTGCTGGACCTCAAAGTAAAAACGCCCCTGAAAGACATCTCGATACCACTTAGCGGCTTCGCGCGCGCGATCCATGTCCCCGAGAACACAATAATTAGTAACTTCCCCTTTGAGGCAAGCCGAAGTAGCGATTAATCCTTCGGTGTGTCGAGCAAGAATTTCTTTGTCGATGCGAGGCTTGTAGTAAAACCCTTCTAAAAAACCTGAGCTGACCAGTTTGCAAAGGTTTGTGTAACCTTGCGCGTTTTGAACAAGCAATACCAAGTGGCTCATGCCGGAGCGGGCCGTTGAATAAGGCGCAAGCTCTTCGTCGCCGCTCGTGTGGGTCGCTTTCATCAAGCGGCTTTGGGGTGCCACATACATTTCACACCCCAGGATGGGTTTGATCCCAAACTCTTTTGCCTTGAGGTAAAAATCCAAAGCGCCGAACATATTTCCATGGTCGGTGAGTGCAACTGCCTCCATTTTATCGTCGTGAGCCGCTTGTAGCAGGCCTTCGAGACGGATGGTACTGTCTAGAAGGCTGAATTGCGAATGAACGTGTAGGTGCGTAAAATCAGAATTCACTGGATCAAGGTTCCAATGCGTTCGTTTCGAATCTTCCAATCCCAACTGGAAAACCAAATAAACATCGCTTGGCCCTTGAGGTTTTGCAAGGGGACAAAGCCCCAGCCGCGGCTATCATAGCTCTGGTCTCGGTTGTCTCCCATGGCAAAGACGTGCCCGGGCGGAACGGTAATGGGACCTGGGGCCGGCATCGCCATGTCGCTATCGGGAAATTCACGAAAAGCCGGTCGATAATTGTCCAGAATGGAATAATGTTTCACACCATCCTGGGTTTCAAGGTAGAGCGTCTTGTCCGGAGCGTTGTCGATATCGTACATGATGGAACGATCGGCGAGAGGTTCGCGGGGCACCGCTTGTCCATTGACAATAATGGCGCCGTCTTTCACCTCGATCTTGTCCCCCTCAATTGCCACGGCTCTTTTTACATAGATCTTGTCCATTTCATGAGGGGCCTGAAAAAGAATCACATCTCCACGTTTGACCGGCTTGAAACGAATTAAAGTCCAATCTGTGAAAGGGAAACGCAAATCGTAGGCGCACTTGAGGGCATACAGCCGATCCCCTTTTTTGAGGGTGGGTTCCATTGACGGTGTGGGAACGACGTAAGGTTCTACCAGAGAGTAGCGCAGCGCCAACAGGAGGATGACTAAGTAAATAAAGGGAAGCGCGCCTTTGAATTTAGTTTTCCAGTTTTCTTCTGTGACAGGAGAGTTCACGTTTTGCCTCGTTGCATCAAGATACGATGAGTCGGTGTTTTATTCAATTCCCGGTCCACGGGCCTTGAATTCCTCTGTGTCGCCGGGTAATTTTTCGTCTCCAACTGCAACACAAGAGGTGACTTCGTGGCGACCGATTTCCGCATTGAAAAAGACTCTATGGGAGAAATGAAGCTCCCGGCAAAGGCAATTTACGGCGCAACTACCCAACGCGCTGTAGAAAATTTTCCAGTGAGCGGGATTCGGTTTGGAAGGGATTTCATCCGTGTCCTAGCGGTGATCAAAGCCTCCTGTGCAGAGGTCAATCAGAAACTGGGCAAACTCGATGCCAAAATAGCCGCAGCGGTAATCGAAGCCGCTCAAGCAATCGAACAGGGCAAGTACGATGGTGAATTCGTACTCGATATCTTCCAGACGGGTTCGGGAACCAGCACCAATATGAACTTCAACGAGGTAGCGGCCAACATTGCCAATCTTGCTTTGGGGTCGGCGGTGGGGTCAAAGAAGCCCATTCACCCCAACGATCATGTAAACATGGGGCAATCCAGCAATGACATCATTCCCACTGCAATTCACGTGGCGGCAGCGGTGATGGTTCAAGAAAAACTTTTGCCCGCACTCAAGGGTTTGCGAGCCACATTGCAAAAAAAGTCGGCTGCATTTTCTACTATCGTCAAGACGGGGAGAACTCACTTACAGGATGCAACCCCTATTCTCTTGGGCCAGGAGTTTTCGGGGTACGAAAATCAGGTGAAGAAGAGTATTGAGCGTGTAGAGCGCGCGATGGCTTCTATCTGCGAATTGCCTGTAGGAGGCACTGCCGTTGGAACTGGTATCAACACCGACGCAGCTTTTGGAAAACACGTTGCTGAAAGTCTTGCCCGCAAGTTGAAAGTTCCTTTCAAGGAGGCAGAAAACCATTTTGAAGCCCAGGCATCCAAAGATGCCTGCGTCGAAATGAGTGGGGCGCTGAAAGCAACCGCTGTTGCTCTAACCAAGATTGCCAACGACTTTCGTTGGCTTGCCAGCGGCCCACGCTGTGGTTTTGCGGAGATAATTTTGCCCGCTGTCCAGCCCGGGAGCAGTATCATGCCGGGGAAGGTGAATCCCGTGATCCCCGAGTCTTTGTTGCAGGTCTGTGCACAAGTCATGGGAAATGACTTGGTGGTAACTTTGGGGGGGCAGTCGGGTAGTTTTGAGTTGAACGTCATGATGCCGCTAATCGCGCACAATCTGCTGCAGTCAATCCAGATTTTAGCTTCGGGAGTGAAGATGTTCGACGAAAAGTGTGCGCAAGGGATTGAAGCCAATACCGCACGCATTTTAGAGACAGTGGAGCGAAGTTTGATGCTGGCTACGCCCCTGGCTCCAGTGGTGGGGTACGATAAAGCCGCTGAGATTTCCAAGAAAGCGTTCGCCGAAAATAAGACTGTACGCGAAATCGCGTTAGCAACACTGGATCTATCCAAGGATCAGCTCAATGAAATCCTGGATCCTTCGAAAATGGTGATTCCTGGAGCCGGCGGCGGTGGCGAATAGCTGCTGGACTTAGCGCAGGGTAAACGACGCCAAATGCATGTCGCGCACGAGTGGGTAGTGTAGCGTCTCGTTGATTTTGCCGACGAGGGCTTCTTTGAAGTAGAGTTTTCCTGCCAGTGTGTGCAGGGCTTCGAACTCCTGAAATCTGGCGACTTCCAAGATTGTATTCACTATGAGGGCGTGTCTTTGCTCCATGGTTTGTCGATTGCTCTCATCAAAAAGTTCCACTTCAAGTTTAAAAGACACTGTGTGCGATTCTTCGGCATTAGACAGCACGTTCACGTATAGCTCATCCAAGGTGACCCAGGGGCGGGCTTTTGGATCTGTTTTTGCTGTCGCAGCTGCCGGAGCCCCATGTCCTCCAGCGGGGGCTGCGCCATGGGCGTCCGCGGGGGGAGCGCCGTGTCCCCCAGCGGGAGCGGCGGCACCGTGACCTCCGGCTGCGGGAGCGGCACCATGTTCTCCGGCGGGCGCGCCATGTTCATCTACTGATGCAATGGTACGCGGGGGTGGGGGAAGCTCTTTCACTTTCTGCCAACCCATTTGCGTGAAATACGCCGTGACCCCAATGTTTGCGATCCCGACTAGAATGACCAAGATTTTGACCACGGTATCCCTCTAAAAAGAGCCAGACTCTTTTTTTCCCTTTTCTGATTATAGCGACAAATAATGCCCTGTGTCGGATCGTGGAGAAAACTCGATAATTTAGAGGCATGCATGCTATTCTTAACAACGAAAAACCATGCGGAAGCCTTGTTCAAAACTGGTTTGTGGATTTTTCTTCACAATCTGTTTTTCGATTGTCACAGTTGCCGCTCCCATCACTGTAGAAAAAACAGCCGAAGTTTCCGTCCCTGGCCAAGACTCTTGGGCCGGGGAAACCCAATCTCGAGCATCCCACCTCTATCCCTCCATTTGGGGACAGGCGGGGATTTTTAGAGTGCGCTCGGCCTACAGTCTTCCGGAAAGTGCCTTTACTTTTGGAATAGGCGGGGAGTTTTACAACGTCGGGAATGCGCCTGATGTCGGCTATGGCAATCCCACGGCAGCCGCTACGATCGCGGAGAATCTTTTTGTCGGATACTCTCCACTATCGGGCCTTACTTTCTCAGTAGTGAGGCGAAATTCTTCCACCACATTTAACGGTGGGGGTGGCGCAAATCGCCTTATTTCCTCTTTGGGAGATTTTACTTTTGGGGTGAGTTACGCCCTAGAAGTGTCACCCAGTCTTACCATCGCGCCCTTGGCAAACTTCATGGTGGCATCCAATTTTAACTCCCTTTCTCCGTCGGGAACCACGCTGAGCGGTGGTGGCGGGCTGGCTGTGACTTTGGGGATGTTTCATGCTTTAGGCGTACCGCTCTTTCTGCATGGGAATATGCTTTACCATTCGCCCCAGATTACGTCTGTGGCGGGAAGCACTCTTGCTCCGGAAATGTTTTTTCAGTTTAGCCGTTACCACACGCTGACTTTGGGCCTTGGAGCGGAGTACCACGTTGGGGATTTCATTCCTTTTGTGGAGTATCATTGCTTCGGACAGCTCCAGGCTCCTATTGCTTTTATGAGTTCTCCGTCGCGGATTTCTTTTGGAACACGATTCACCCCTCTTTCGAATAAGAGTCTGAGCATCTTGGCAGGGGTGGATGTCGGTTTAGCTTCCAACGGTGTAGCAGGGATGCCCTATACTCCACCGGTGCAAGCGATTGCGCAGCTAAGTTATACAACGGGTTTAACCTCGAGTGAGCGGACCCACTATGTCACCAATGCCGATGTGCAGGTGGTTAACCGAAAGTTTGTCATTAAAAAGAACATCAACTTCAAAGTCGGAAGTGCCGTGCTTGAGCCATCGAGTGCGTACATCCTCGACCAAATTGCCGATGTCATTTTGAAGAATAACGTAAACAAACTGCTCATAGTCGGACATACCGATTCCTCTGCCGCCGATGAGTACAATTTGCGGCTCTCCTCTGATCGAGCGGTGACGGTAAAAAACTACCTCGTTGGTAAGGGGGTAGCAGAAGATGCACTCATGACCCAGGGGTACGGCAAACGCAAACCCCGCGCGAGTAACGCGACCGAAGCTGGGCGTGCAAAAAACCGCCGTGTGGAATTTCTGATAGTCGAATAGAACGGACTCGTGCATTGGCTAAATAGAGTTCTCCTTTGGCCTGAGTTAGAATCGTTTTGCCTCTCCCGGCCAGGTATTGCATAGTGGTGGGCCATGAAACGTCGGACTAAGATTCTTTGCACTTTGGGCCCAGCTGTTAGCACGCGAGACAGACTGCTTGAACTCGCTCAAGCCGGGATGGATTTGGCTCGCCTTAATTTTTCTCATGGTCGGTACGAAGACTTTGCACGAACCATCGCCGATCTGCGCTCCATAGAAGAAGAACTTGGACGCCCCTTGGGGATCTTGGCGGATCTTCAAGGACCAAAAATCCGGGTCGCAAAACTTCCCGGTGGCAGCATGGAGCTCAAGCCGGGACAACAGGTTTGGATGGTCTATGAGCCCACCGCTCTGGAACGAGATGGCAAGGCCGTTATTCCCGTGGGGTACAAAGAGTTTGTTAAGGACGTCGCTCCCGGCAACACCGTTCTTCTTGACGACGGCTTGATGGATCTCAAAGCCATGGAGCGGGTAGGGGACGGACTTTTGTGTACGGTAGTGAATGGGGGCTTGCTCAAAGACAACAAAGGAATCAACGTTCCTGAAGCTTCGTTTTCTGCGCCCGCGATTACCGACAAAGATTACAGTGATGTGCTTTTTTGCCTCGAGCAAGGGGTGGATTTCATCGCCATGTCTTTCGTGCGCACTGCACAGGAAGTGCGTCACTTGAAGAGTTTTGTCGAGTCCCGCGGTAAGCGCACGCAGGTCATTGCCAAAATTGAAAAGCGAGACGCTTTGGTCAATTTGGAAGCCATTATCGACGCCTCAGACGGGATCCTGGTTGCGCGCGGTGATTTGGCGGTTGAAGTCGGGAACGAGCGTGTTCCCGTTCTTCAAAAGAAGATGGTCCGAAAATGCAATCTTCGCGGAAAAACCTCGATCATTGCGACGCAAATGTTGATGTCCATGGTGGAAAACCCACGGCCTTCGCGAGCAGAAGCATCGGATGTAGCCAATGGTGTTTGGGATGGGGCCGACGTGGTCATGCTTTCTAACGAAACGGCAGTGGGAAAATACCCCCTCGAAGCGGTTCGAATGATGGGAATGATTGTAGAGCAGGCCGAAGAGACACCTTACGAGCAACCCGTGCTTTGGAATGAGTGGGAACTTCCGACAGAAGGGCAGCAGGCAGTGGCCCTGTTGCAGAGCGCTGTTCGCCTCAGTTCTATCTTGAATGCGAAGCTCATCGCCGTCATGACGCAGTCCGGGCAATCGGCGCTCTTGGTCTCAAAGTGCCGTCCCTGGAGCAAGGTGGTTGCTTTGACGTCGAGCTTAGAGACCTACCGACAGCTCTCTATAAAGTGGGGCGTAGAGGCAATCTTCATGGAGGACATGGAAGAAAAGGTGTCGCAGACCGTCATCTTTGATGCAATAGGCCATAAGCTGAGGGCTTTGAAACTTTGCTCAACCGGGGATAAAATAATAATAACAGCCGGACTTCCTCGTTTGGCCCACGGTTCTACCAATACGATTAAAGTTCACCAAATCTAATCCGGACTCCAAACCTATGACACGCTACACCCTCTCTGTGAGGATACCTTTTCTTTGTGCTGCCTTGGCTTTGCTGGGAATGGGAGTTTATGCCAAGCGAGGCTGGTTGGACTGGCAGAGCATGGCCGCCCACAACGAAGAGTTGAACAAAAAGATAGAAGCAGCCGCCACTCGCTGCGATGAATTGGAAAAACAAATTTACGCCCTAGAACACAGCCCCTTTGCGCAAGAACAGGCCATTCGACAAAGTTTGGGGTACTTGCGCAGAGACGAAATCGTGATCGAACTACCATGACTCAATCGCACTCCATTGAAGGCAAATTCACTGTTTCCGCCCCAACTCGGGTCGATCTCGCCGGCGGCACGTTAGATCTATGGCCCTTATACTGTTTTACGGGCGGGGCAAAGACGATAAACCTTGCGTTGGATCTCTTCGCGCAAGTCCGGTTTGAAGTCTCCCGATCAGATGTGTTTTCGATGGAGGTCACGGCTCCCGACTTGGCCACTCAAAAGTGCTTGCGCCCTCTGTCGATGGCAGAGTGTCGGAATCTCGAACCCCTTTTGCAGTATCCAGTTTTCGTTTTGAGTCAGTACCTCCAATCTCGCAAAGATCTGCCGCCACTCCGAATTGCGGTGGAATGGTCGGCACAAGCGCCTGTGGGTAGCGGATTGGGAGGGTCCTCCACTTTTGGAGTAGCGTTGTTGCGGGGGATCGGCCGCGTTTTCAACGATTACACGGAAGTAGATTGGGAGTGGCGGCTTCTCCACACGATCAAAGATATCGAAGCCGCATTCTTGCAAACCCCTACGGGAACTCAGGACTATTTGGCAGCGCTTTTTGGGGGCCTGAATAGCTTTGAATCCCGTTCGGGTTCTATTACCCGCACTTCCTACCGCACGCCGGTTTTTGACGCATTGTCGGACCGGCTGTTGGTCCTTTTTTCCGGCGAGCAACACCACAGCGGCAAGAGTAATTGGGAGCTTTACCGGGCGGCTGTCGAAAAAGACGCCGCGGTCTTCCAAGGTCTTGTAGAGATTCGCGAGATTGCCGAATCTCTGGACACCCAGCTCAACCAAACTCAGCCAGACTGGCGGTCGGTGGGTACTCTGCTCAACGCTGAATGGAAAGTGCGCCGCGATCTGTTTAAGGTAAGCACTCCCCGCTTAGATCAGATCCTGGCCAGTCTAAAAACCAAGGGAGTTTTAGGAGCCAAGGTTTGCGGAGCTGCTGCCGGAGGGAGCCTTTTGGTACTAGCAGAGCCCGATCGTGTGGACGGGCTAGCACAAGATATTCAAAGAGAAGGCATTCAAGTACTTAAAACCAAACCAGTTCTTCGTGGAGTCACTCTTTCCTAGTGAGCTCCACCCCGCATTTCCCACCCCCGCTCTCTTAGCAAGAGCATTGATAGACTTGGCTTTCAGGCCTTTTTGCACGTGACGAATCCCTCATTAAGCTTTAAGAAATTCAGGTTGTAATTTCAATGCGCCGTGTCGCATGGGGGATATCAAATGCGTCGAATTCAACCCACCGTGTTTTTGGTATTGGGTTTTTTGTTCAGTCTGGTTGCGCAAGCAGCGGATGAGCTTACTCTAAAAACGGACCCTTTGCGCTTTAACAACTTGGTCGCCGGCAAAGCGTTTACCTACAACGTACGGGACAATGTCGAGTATTCGGGTGCCGAAACCTTACGTTATTCTTTTTCGAAAGCGCCTTCTGCTTGGTTAGAACTCAAAGACGGAATCTTGTCGGGCACTCCCACAAAAGCTGAGGAGTTCACCACCGTTGTAAAAATCGAAGCGGGGAGCCAATCGGTCGAAACTGCGATCTTGTTCGTTGTTACCGATACAAACAAGCCGCCCGTACTCAATCAGGCAGCACTCAGTTTCAACGTAAAGGAGCGTGGCACTTTTGAAGTCGATCTCCACGATCCTGCCTATGTCTCCGATGATGGAGAAACGCTGAGCTTCGAGCTCAGCTCTCAAAGCGACTGGGCCAAACTCACTCCTTCCGGAAAACTCACACTCAATCCAAAATACCCCCAGGTGGGGTTGCGTACGCTCCTTTTCAAAGTGAGCGACGGCAGCCTGTCGACTTCGGGTTCCATGCAGGTCAAAGTGCCAGCGGATCCTCGGGTGCCCGTGTGGGACCAGACTCTCAACCTTTCGCTCAAGATCGGCGAAGAGGCCAAAGGCGAGCTATCTACACTTGCACGCGATCTCGATGGCCGCAAACTCACATTTTCAAAAGTCTCCGGCGAAAATTGGCTCGGGGTCACGGGGACGGGAACTGTCTTTGGAACAGCCAAAGAGCCGGCGGGAGATCAGACTTTTACCATCCGCGCCTCTAATGGAACTCTCCATGCCGACAAAGTGATCACTGTCTCGGTTTCGGTCGACAATTACCCACCACGCTGGTTGGTCCAGGAAATCTCGCTGACCCAAAATCCCCAAGCAGGGGAGAAGTACGAAGCCAGTATCAACGACAAGCGTTGGGTGACTGACCCCGACGGCGACCCGCTGACTTTTTCGTGGGTTTCCGGGCCCGCGTGGGCGGCAGTCTCTCCCGACGGTAAAATCAGCGGGACCCCTCCACGTACTTTTTCAGGACCCAGCGCCGTGAGAGTAGCGGTTGCCGATCCCAAGGGCGCTTCGGCCGAGATCACGGTTCGCTTTTCGGTGGATCCCGTCAATGCGCCACCTGTGTGGATAAAAGATCAGCCCATTGCGTTGGGGGAAATCCCCCAAGGTAAAAAAGTCCAAGTCAACATTGCCTCCTACGCTCGAGATCCGTTGAAACAGAGTCTCACCTTCTCGTTAGTGCGCGGTCCGGCTTGGATGAAGGTGGAGCCTATCGGGCTGGTTGAAATGGACGTCGCCGCTACTGAGCCATTAGGGGCGTTCACGGCAGTCATCGGGGTAAGCGACGGAAAAACTTTGGTGGATGCCGCATTTGTGGGAACGGTGACTCCTCCGAATCACCCGCCTGAGGTGCCCGCCGCGGGGCTGGCTTTCTCCGTAGACGAGCGCCGTACTTATACTTTGGATCTCAATCGCGCCGGTTATGTGACGGACGCCGATAAGGACAAGCTCACGTTTGCTCTGTTGAAGCAGGTAAGCTGGGCGACTCTTACCTCCGAAGGGGTTCTGACATTGACCCCAACCTACGAACAAATTGGCGCGCAAGCTTTGGATTTTCGCGTGACGGATAACAAAGACTCCGTCCAAGGGGTGCTTAAAATTACGGTCAAGCGCGTTCCGCGTCCGCCTCACTGGCGTGAAGATAAGATCGTTTTTACGGTCGCCGCGGGGCTCCCGTTCACCAAGTCGATTCGAGATCTTGCCGAAGATCTGGATGGGCTACCGATTGAGTTTGCCCTCAAAGAAGGCGTGGGACCAGATTGGTTGAATATCCAGCCGGACGGGACGCTCTACGGAACGCCGTCCGATGAGCATGTCGGAGATAATGGCTTTATCGCTGTGGTGAAGAACGACGCTCGTTCCGCTGACGTTCCTCTTATTCTGAATGTTACTTCGGATAATTCTCCCCCAGCGTGGAAGAGCAAACCAGTCAACTTGGTTGATGGCCGATCAGGGACGACCTATTTTGCCTCACTCAAGAACTTTGCGGTGGACGCTGACGCCAGCGACTTTCTCACTTTTAGCATCGTCAATGATGATGCTGGAAAGAGGTTGGCTCCTGCTTGGGCGGATATCACCACAAGCGGTTTGGTGTTTGGAAACCCGCGAGAAGAAGATGTTGGAGTGAACAGTCTTACGGTACGTGTGACAGATTCTCGTAAGGCGTTTGCCGACGTGCGCGTTCAAATCAAAATCACTTCGAAAAACAACGCACCCAAGTGGGAAACAGAAGCCATCTTACTCGGCAACGCCAAAGTCGGAACGCCTTTCTCGTTTAGTCTGAGCCGTCTCGTCACGGATGCCGACGGCGATGAGTTGCATTTCATCAAAGAAAGCGGCCCTGGCTGGTTGAGAGTCGGAGATGATGGAACCCTTGGTGGTCGTCCTCTCGAAACCGATGTGGGCGAGTTTGTCGCCCGTTTTGGAGTTACAGACAATAAGGAAACCATCTTCGTCGATGCTGCTGGAAAAGTTGAAGGGGCTGCTAAAGCCCCGGTCATTCATGCAGACGCGTTGAAGTTCTCTGTGGCACCGGGTCAAGTTTTTGAAGTGGAGCTCGCCAAGCCTGAGTTTGTGGAGAACCCGGAGCAGGGAGCATTGAAGTTTGAGCCACTTTCAAGTGTTCCATGGGTTGTTCTCGAGGCGGATGGCACCTTGAAAGCCACGCCCGCAGAGACGGAAACGGGAACGCTGAAACTGTCCTTCCGAGTCTCTAATCGCGGTGGTTCTGCGCAGGGCGAAATACAAATCAGTTTGGATTCCACAACGGAACCTCCGTTTTGGCTCGTTGAGCCTGTTGCATTGAACGCGGTCGCAAACACTTCCTTCGAAGCCGATCTTAAGAACTATGCAAAAGACTCCAAAGAGCTTCCTTTGAAGTTTAAGCGCGAAGATCAGGGAGCTGCCTGGGTAACTTTGCGAGAAGATGGATTGCTTACTGGCCGTCCTACGCCGGAGATGAGTGGTACCGTCCAAAAACTGCGAGTATCCGCTTCTAACGGGCTTAAGAGCACGCCCATGGATATCGAAATCACCGTTGCAGCGGGATTTGTATCCGATGAGTTCTCCTTTGAAAGTTCGCGTGGAGTGCCCAAGGTCGAAATTCTCTTTGTGCTCGATCACTCGGGCAACAATGTTGAGTATTACGAATCCATGAAGGCCTCTGCAGGCGAGTTCTTGAATGTTTTGAGTGCCGCAAAGATTCAATTCACTCTCGGTGTGCTCTCTTCTCGGTCCTTCTTGGGATCGACGGTTTTGAACCCGTCGGATGGGACTCGACGACTATTGAGCTCGAGTCCTTATCTGGAACGAGACTTTGTCGAGCTGATAGAGCGTTCTCGGGCTGCTCAGTCTTTGAGCTCGCCCATCTGGTCACTGGATCGGTTTTTTGTGTCGGCAAAGTTGCAGCCGTCCTTGAATGGCGCCGACTTTTATCAACCAGGCACCCCATCGCTGGTCTTTGTCCATACGCAAAATCGGGATGACTACCAGACGCTTTCTCAAGGAACGGGAGAAGAAAATGCCAGTGTAGAGCAGGTAGCGATCGGATTTTCCCGTTATCACCGGCTCGCCAAAAAACCTTTCCGCTTGTACATCAACGACATGAGCTGTGATCCCAAAATCGGAGCAGGGTACTCTGCTCTGGTCCAGGGGATTGGCGGTCAAACCGTGACGACAAGCCCATGCCAGGCGCCTTTCTTAAACTGGCTGCCGACGTTTGGGGATGTTGCAGTTGCACGAGCCAAGCAATTCTCCTTGCATGCGTTGAAGCTCTCTCAAGCCCCTCGCGACCCGGCGGGCCTGAAGGTTCTCATTCGCAAGCGCGGTAAAGATTACGAATTGGTGGGTAATACCGGCAAAGAAACAGACCAGTGGGTCTACGATGCCAAGGCTCAGGCGATAACGCTTCAGTGGTGGAATATTCGCGGTAGTGTGGACATCGAAAAAGACTCGGTATTGGTTCGCTACTAAAGCGTTGCTTGAGTGCCTGCCACCCATTCGATCTTTTCGAATTGTCGGTGCATGCTTTTTTCTTCGGTCAGCCCGTAGGCATCGCTTAAGGGTATCCAAGCAAGGTGTTTGGATTCGGCTGTTATTTGTAATGGTTCGACTGGGTCTGCGATAAATAAAAAACGTACGTCAAAATGCCAGTGGCTAGGTTCCCCTTTTCTCTCGGGGATGCGGTGTACATCTAAATCAAAAATCATCGACGGAGCGGCGCTAGCAACCCAGATTCTATCGGGCGGGTGCAGAAGCATTCGAACGCCGCCCGACTCTTCAAATCCCTCGCGCTGGGCCACGCGGTAAAGATCCGTGTCCCCGTCGGCATGGCCACCCAGCTGAAGCCACATAGCCAGTTTGGCGTGAAGGGTCAGTAACACTTTGTCAAAATCAGGATTTGTGATGAGAGCCGAGGCAGTAAGGTGGGCCGTGGCGCTTTCTCGTCGATAGGGATTGACCTCTTCCTCAAGCAGTTTTTCAAAACGCTCTACCAAAGTGGCCTGCTCTTCAAAACTGGGCGCGGGGTTTTCGTGTTGGCACTGTCGGTATTTTTGCAGTTCTGCAATCAGGTTCATGTAGTTCTCTCCGCGCTGGTGCGATGGCCTCTTGCAGGCACCCTGGGAGAACGCAGTTTTTCCACCAGGTCTAGCGTGATTGTGCGGATATTGGACCTGTTTTGAAACTTTTTCAGCTCTTCTAGCCGGAGATCCTGGCCCTGCGCGATCGCCTCACAGGCGGCCTGACTCGACAAAACGGTGTCTATCGAGAGCGCGATTTTGAATGGGTCCTTGGACGTAAAGCGCACTGCTGATTTGCCCAGAGTTTCCCGCAGGCCAGCTATACCGAGAGAAAATACCGGTAGGCCGCGCTGCATGGCTTCGATAACGGGGACGCAGAACCCTTCGTGCAAACTGGGACAGACTAGCGCAGCCGCTTCTTGGTAGTAGGATTCCAACGCGGGTTGGGAGACGGCTCCTGCAAAATGCACTTGATTCGAGACCCCTAAGGCTTTGGCAAGAAGCTTAAGGTAAGCATCATAAATCGGATCTTTTCGACCGACGAGGTTGAGCTGGTAACGTTTACCAAAGCATTTTTCGAGATAGAACAAGACCTGAATCAAAAGAGCTTGGTTCTTGTGCGGAGTGAGTTTGCCAACAAAAAGCAGGGTGCGGCTCTGAGTGAGCGCTGGGGCGCGTTTTGCCAAGTAAGGACCTCGGGCTTCTAAATCGAGAAGGGGGAATAAAGCCGGTTTAGAAAAACCGTAGAGTCCCAGTTCAGAAACATTGAACTTGGAAACACCAAACGCCGCTACGACTTTCCCTGCAAGGTTTCTCAGATCTGAGCGGCCTTGAGAGGAAAGGGCTGCCAAAAACGGATCATGCGCAAAAAACTCTGGTGGAGTGACATTGTGGTACAGCAGGGCTTTGGGAATCTCCACTCTGAGCAAATTCTCCAAGAGGGGGTTGCCGTGCGAATGGTGGATGTAGATCAAATCACTGGCCCAGAGTTTTTCGGGGGAAAAAGTCTGGATCCCATAGGACGCTGGGGCTTTGTTTTCTCCGACAAAAATCTCCCCACCGATACCACCTTCGCGCAACGCTTGACGAATGAGCAGCATGTGATTGGTGACCGCGTCTCCAGCAGTTGCAGAAAAATGGAACTGGTGCACTGTTACGGGTTGGTTTAGGGCGGAACTCACGAGCGCCACCGCCAGCTCAAAGTACGAAAAAATCGCTGCACCACTCTACCGATGCGGACCAGAGTTGGCACACCCGTGACGCCATTGCCGCTAAACTGGCGGTGCAAAAGGCGAAAACGAATAAGAGCGGCGCCACTCAAGTGGGGTGGCGAAGCGAGGGCTTGGCCTAAGCTTTTTGTAATGCCAGGGTTTGATTTTTTTGTGTGGCGTAAACGCGCATGGATTTGCTGGTCGAGCCGGCTCTCTAGCTCTTCATTGCCAGGCAGGCGGATCATGCCGACAGATTCTCAACGACAATAGCCGAAGCTTCACCACCGCCGATGCAGATTGCCGCTACACCGTAGCGTTTGCGCTCTTTTTTCAAGGCGTGAACGAGCGTGGTGACAATGCGAGCACCGCTGGAACCAATGGGGTGTCCCAAAGCGACCGCACCGCCCCAGATATTAAGCTTAGATTCGGGGATTTCGAGGGCCTGAGCGCAGGCAATTGCGACGACAGAAAAGGCCTCATTAATTTCAAAGAGATCGACTTGCGACGTGTTCAGCCCCGCTTTTTCTAGAACTTTACGGATGGCTTCCACTGGAGCGGTGGTAAACCACTCGGGCGCTTGCGCATGGCTTGCTTGGGCAAGAATCCGCGCGATGGGTTTGAGGTTTTTGCTCTTGGCCTCAGCGGCTGTAGTCAGCACTAGCGCCGAAGCGCCGTCACTCAGTGAACTAGCATTGGCCGCGGTTACCGTGCCGGCTTTGTCAAAAGCCGGTTTGAGCTCTGGAAACTTGTCTAGTTTAGCGCGATACGGTTCTTCGTCTTTGGAGAGGGTTTCTTTCTTGGTGGGAACTGGGGCGATTTCTGCTTCGAAAAAACCCGATTCGATAGCCTGAATGGCGCGCTCATAACTTTGGCGAGCGAAACGATCTTGGTCGGCTCGGCCAATTTTTTTCTCGCTCGAGCAAAGCTCCGCGCAGTTTCCCATGTGTTTGTCGTTATAAACATCCCACAAACCGTCATGCACAACGGAGTCGAGAAGTTTGCCGGGTCCCAAGCGGTAACCCTCACGCGCTTTGTCCAGAAGGTAAGGCACTCGACTCATACTCTCCATGCCACCGGCGACCACAAATTTGGCATCACCGGTTTGGAGCATTTGGGCACCGAGCATAATGGTTTTGAGCCCGCTGCCGCAGACGCGGTTCACCGTGGTGCAACGTACTGACTGGGGAAGCTTTGCAAAAAGCGCCGCTTGCCGGGCCGGGGCTTGCCCCATTCCCGCGGGCAGTACGCAGCCCATAAGGCATTCGTCCAGCCATTCTGGAGCAACCCCTGCCGTACCCACCGCGGCGCTGATAGCCACCGCACCGAGCTGAGGGGCGGATAGTTCTTTTAGCCCCCCCAAGTAAGCGCCGATAGGGGTACGCTTTGCTGAGAGTATGACGACTTCTTCCACTGGGTGGTTCCTTTCTGCTAATGTGCTGAGCAGAATGAAAGATAAGGACGACCGTAGGCGAGCGCAAGATAAGAATGAGTTCTTTGGGCACGAACAAGGAGTGAGGCTTGGGATGCGCTGGGTCGTACTGGCACTTTGGGGGGCTGTCTATTTGGGGGGGTGCGGTTACAGCCTGACGCATCGATTGAAAGACGGGTTTACCAACCCTGAGGGGTTATATGTCCCGGTATTTTCCAACGCGACCAATGAAATCGGTGCAGAGAGGGTGTTTACGGACGCCTTTATTCGCGAGATGCAAAGCCGAGGGCAAATGATCATCACTTCCCGCAGGCCCGGTGCTTTTGAGGTGCGTGGTGAGGTGAGTCGCATTGCCTATAATCCCACCAACCTGACCCCGGCTGGGGGGTTTAATGGGTTGAGGCCCTACCGGCGATTGCCTACAGAAATCATGGTGGAGGCCACGGTTTCTTTGCAGCTTGTGAACCCCAAAGACGGAAAAGTTCTATGGTCGGGTGCGTTTTCCAACTTTCGGCGGGTTCCTGGGGCCTTGTCGCGGACGTATGATTATCAAGCGCCAAGTTCCTTGCCCATTTTGCAACAGTCCTTGGTCGAATCGCAGTACCCCGGAATTGCCCGCGATATTATGCGAGACGCCTATGATGCCATGCTGGAGTTGAATTAGTGGCGATCGTTAGTTTGTCCCAAGCCATTCGAGATCTGGAATCCGGAAGAGGGACGCCGGTTTATCTTGTCATTGGCGAAGAGCCTTTCCAGGCGACTGAGTTTTCGGAAAAAGTCCGGGCGCATTTTTTGAAAAACGCTGAGTCAGATGGCGGATTTAATTACGATGTTTTTGATGCCGAACACGTTGCGCCGGCGGATTTGTTGGCTTCGTTGGATACGTTGCCTAGTTTGTTTGATAGCCCCAGTTCCAATCGCCTGGTTGTTTGTCGACGGTGGGAAAAAGCTTCGGCGGTTTTGCTGGAGCGAATGGAGGCGTATTTTCAAAATCCCGCGCCGCAGACCTGTTTTTTGGTTTTGGCAGAAAAAGTGGACAAGCGAAAGGCTTGGTTCAAAGCCGCGGAGAAAAACGCTTCAATCTTGGAGGTCAACAATCCCTACGATAGGGACTGGCCCAAATGGAAACCTTTTTTTGAAAAACGCTGTGGAAAGTCGATCGAACCGGCTGCCTGGGAGGCCTTGGTGGAGGTGGCTAACCGCACCTTGGCGTTGGTAGCCACGGAGTGTGACAAAGCAGCTTTGTACGTAGGTGAAGCGCCCGGGATCCGCCTGCAGGACGTGAGAGAGGTTTCTGGAATAAGTGTTTCTGACGATATTTTCCAGTTGAGTGAGGATGTGGTTGCACGTCGTTCACTCTCTGCCTTGCTCAAACTGCAAAGGCTGCAGCAAGCGGGGGAGAGCGAAATCAAAATCCTTTCAATTTTTCTGAGACATTTTCGCCAAGTCGCCACGTGTTTGAAGCTTATGGAGAGCGGAGTTCGAGATCCCAAAGTGATGGGCCCGCAGATTGGGGTCCCTCCATTTTTTGTCCCCAAAATCCAAGATCTCTCTCGAGGGTATGATGCCCAGTCTTTGAATACTGTCATGCGCCGTTTAGCGGCGTGTGATTATCGACTTAAGACTGGAGAGGGTTCTCTCTGGAGTGATTTTCTATTGCCGCACTTTCAAAATGCGCCGCTCTTTTAGTGAGTAAAGGGATGGATGGCAGACCACGCTGCGAGTAGAAGAGCGATAAAAAAGACCGATAGGCACTTCGTCATAGGCGGCTTGGAATAGTACGCTCCTGAACGACTTGCAAGACAATAGTAATGCGTAGCGTTAAGTATTTGTTTTTAAAAGGCTATATTTCTTTTTTAGCCTTCGATGGGCGCTTCTCGGAATGGGGGAGCACTGCGCCGACATCAGAAGCCAGGCGCTCACTCTTGGGGCGAGTCAGCTTGTGCGCTAGCTTGTGGCCTTTGTGTTTTTCGCGTTCTTTCCGGAGCTGAGCTTCAATCTTGTGAGCGGCCAAATCAATCGACTCGTACAAGTCTTTGGTTTTGGCGACCGCTACCATGCTCTTGTGTTCTGCTTGGCAGGTGATTTCTGCACAGTGCAATAGCTTTTCCAAACTCAGCATCACGTGGATTTCCAAAGGGTAGGTCACGAATTTGCGGAACTTCTCCACGCGTTTTTCGATGCGGGCTTTGAGGGCTTCAGTCGCTTCAATTTTTCGGAATGCAAAATGGAGACTCATCGTTTGTTGCTCCTGGATATGCCTAAGATTTACCGCAATGGGGGAGAGGTTAAAACACTTTTTTGCGCTTCGAGGAGGGTAAGATGCCCAGCATTTCACGGTATTTGGCAACCGTTCGACGTGCGATGTTGATGTTTTCTTTGAGCAACATCTCAACGATTTTTTGATCGCTAAAAGGGTGTGCCGGATTTTCCTGCGCGACAATGGCGCGGACTTTTTCTTTGACGGTTTCGCTCGCCACATCCGCGCCGTGTACTCGGCTGATTCCGCTATTGAAGAAAAACTTCAGCTCGAAAATACCCCGGGGAGTGTGGACATACTTATTAGTCGTCACTCGGCTGATGGTCGATTCATGCATGCCGATGTCGTTGGCGACATCTCTCAATACCATTGGTTTGAGGAAAGCGATGCCCTTATCAAAAAAGTCTTTTTGCTGTCGAACGATGCTCTCAGTAACACGATAAATGGTTCTTTGACGTTGATGAATACTGCGTATCAGCCAAACTGCCGAACGGAGTTTTCCCTGGATGTACTCTTTGGTTTCTGCTTCTTTTTGAGCGCCTTCTTCCAGTAAGCTTTTGTAGAACCCCGAAATCTTCAGCTTGGGGAGGCCGTCTTCGTTCAACATTACTACGTATTCATCGCCACGTTTGACGACGTAAATATCGGGAATAATGTAATGCGCTGGTGTGCCACCGAAAGCGCGCCCTGGTTTGGGCTCAAGCTCTCCAATAATTTTGACACGCTCAATGACATCTTCCATGGAAATGCCAAGCGTTTTGCAGATGTTCTGGTAGTTCTTTTTTTCTAAATCGGGGAGGTGATTCTCTACCATGCGCTCCAACGACTCGTCGTTGAATTGCATATCGTAAATTTGAACGAGCAAACACTCCTTGAGATCTCGCGACGCGACCCCAATCGGGTCGAACGATTGGATATGGTAAAGTACCGCTTCCATTTCGTGGATATCAAAACTTTCTTTTTGAGCCATCTCTTCGAGAGAGGCCTGCAAGTACCCATCTTCGTTGATGTTGCCGATAATCACTTCCCCAATCGCCTTTTGCGCATCGGTGAGATCCGACATTTTGAGCTGCCACAAAACATGATCGGTTAAAGAGGCAGCTTGGGTAAGAGTGTTCTCATACGACGGCAAATCGTCTTCTCCCCCACGGTGCACGGGGAGATTGGGCGTTGAACGCGCGTTTTCGAGATAGTTTTCCCAGTTGAAATCTTCACTCGCCTGGGGATTCTCTTCGACTTTGGACTGTTCTGGAGTGTTGACGTCTTCGATGCTTTGATTGGTTCCCTCGGAATCAGAAGACTCGTCAAGCAAAGGATTTTCAACCAGCTCGGTATTGATCAGGTTCTCTAGTTCCATGCGCGAGAGTTGGAGCAGTTTGATGGCCTGCTGCAACTGGGGCGTCATGACGAGTTGCTGGCTGAGATTGAGCGATTGTTTGAGTCCGATTGACATTGCTATAACCTAAAACCTTCTCCCAGGTAAAAACGCCGGGCCGATTCGTTGTTTACGATATCTTGAGGCGTTCCATGCACCCAGATTTTACCATCTTTGATCAAGTACGCTTCATCACAACTACTGAGTGTTTCGCGTACATTGTGGTCGGTAATGACCACTCCAATCCCCTGATCCCGCAGAGTCTTGATGATCTGCTGGATCTCCTGAACAGCTAATGGATCAATCCCCGCATAGGGTTCATCCAGAAGCAAAAACTTGGGCTCCAGCGAGAGAGCACGCGCAATTTCCAAACGACGGCGTTCTCCGCCGCTCAGAGTCATCGCGCGTTGTTTTGCTAAGTGCGCAATGCCTAGATCGGACAAGGCGCGCTCGGCCCTGGCTCTCTTCTCTTTACGGCTAATTTTCAAATTATCCAAAACAACAAATAAATTCTCTTCAACGCGCAGCTTCCGGAACACGGACGCATCCTGAGGCAAGTATCCCAAACCCAGTCGCGCTCGTTCGTAAATAGGCATAGATACAAGATCTTTACCGTCCAAACAAACCTTCCCCGAGTCAGGACGCACCAAGCCAACCATCATGTAAAACGTCGTGGTTTTGCCTGCGCCATTGGGCCCAAGCAGGCCCACTGCTTTGCCACTTTCGAGAGTTAGGCTCACTCCTTGCACTACAGCGCGGCCTTTGAAACTTTTGACGAGTTCGTGCGTAGTTAAAAACATACTCTAAAGAGTCCCCTCAGCCTGTTCGACTTCCACCCGATCTTCATCTGTGTGGAGAGTGATTTTTCGGCCTTTGAGCTCGGTATCCTGCCCCTCAATCACCGCATGCCCTTCCAAAACGATCTTTTCGTTAGCGATCTCGATGTCGGCAGATTCCGAGCGGCCTTTTCGATCTTTGTGAAACAAAACGACGTTGCCCTTGGCGCGCAAGAGTTCCCCCTTACCACTCATGCTCATCTCGAGTTGATCGCTCTCGATAGTCAAAGAAGGCAAGGAGGCCTTTACCCGATCCGAAAACACTGCCTGCTGAGATTGGGTGCGAAACTCCCCCCGAGTAGACTGGATGTGAATCCACTCCCGGTTGCTCAATCTCCGACGGGACTGAGTGTTTCTGCGCACGACAAAGCTTTCTTTGGTCAGATCTGCGTCGAGTCCCAGTCCGGTCAGTAACATATCGGGTTTGTCGGGGTTTGGGCCGCGCATTTGCACCATTTCGGAGCTTCGGAATTTTTGAATATTGCTGTGGTAGTCGAGTTTCTTCATCGTAAACCGGTAGCCCTGCTTCGAGGTCACTGCCACATTGCCTTCGAGCTCCATCAAGTGCCTACCAAAGTGGCACCTTCCGTAATCACTCTGAGTGTGAACGACATTTCCCGAAAGTGCCGCAAAAAAATCCGCGGTGACGTTCTTCATGAATGCGTAATTTTCTTTCTGATGATGGAGTTCGGCAAATTCCGAACGGACCATCCAGCTTTTTTTGGTCCCGATGGATTCATAAAAGCGAGCGCCCAGCAACCCAAATCCAGCCTGGGTGATTTCGGACTTGTAGAGCCCCTCCCGGTCATTAGTAGCGTGCATTTCTGCATCCTGACCCATGCGGACGTTCGCTGGCACGGGCCATAAAACTACAGCCACCAGCCACAGCACAACGGGAGAGAACCGCAATAAAGCTTTCGCAGGGTCCATGTCCGTTCACTCTAACAACCCCGGCATCTTGCGTAAACATATCTGGCATTCCCAAACGGACTCGTATCCCGTAAATTGGACCTCAATGGGCAATTCACACTGGATTTGGGGAATAGTAGGGCTAACCTGGATGTGCGCTACCGTCGGCGCGACACCTGAAATGGATGCGCGCTTTGGCTTTAAGCGTACAGTCATCGGGGTCTTGAACCGCGATGGTGAAACATCGCAACGGCCGCGGGTGCTCGCAGCCATGAAAAACTACTTGCAAGAGCGGCCGCGTTTTCAGGTGGATGAGGCTGCAACAGAGGCCACCCTCCAAGTCCCCATTCCTGACACACTCGGGGACCTTCCCCGTGCAGACATCGCGTCGCTAGAGCCCTTTTTGCTCCCGGCAAAAAAGGAGGGTTTGGATTCGGTGATTTTAGCCCAGGTGTTTAAGGAGGCAGAGCAAGTCAAAGTGGCTGTTGTGGCGCTGGTCATGGGGCCTCATGAAGTCGTCTACCGCGGCGATGTCAACGTAAGTGATCCGCTTTCGCCTGCGAGCTATGAGCAGGCTACCGAACAAGCGTTGGACGGATTGGTGCAGGGATTGCCTTTTGATGCCGCCATTATCAAACGTGAGGGGTATCGCGTGGTCTTGGATCGAGGGAGTCCAGCTTTCAAGACTGGCATGCGCTTGCCTGTATTTACTCTAGAAAAAACTGAAAATGGCCCAACATTGTCCGAAACAGGCATTGTCCGTTTGGAGCGTGTGGAGCCCAATCTTTCCTTTGGAACGATCCTGGTTGAGAACAAGCCCCTTGAGGTGGTGCAGGGGAACAAAGTCCGTTTTCAGAGTTTAGCCCCTTTAGTGGCAAGTGACGAAAACCCGGGAGATCCGGACCATCGCCCAACGGGCGTCTCGCGTTCAGTGGCGAGTGCGGTTGGCGGTTCGGTAGCTACTGTATCGACGAGACTCGATCAGTGGGGGTCGCTGGGCGTCGATCTGGCTGCGGCGGCCATTCGCTGGGGGCGGACTTCAAGCAGTGGCCAAACATTGTCGAGTGGCGCGATTTATCCCGGCGCTGCGATCGATGCGCGGGTCAAATTGACTAAGGACACGTTTTTAGAAGGGACCGCAATGTTTGGCTCGGCGGCATTGGGTGATGCAGGAAGGCCTTCTCAGAGCAATCAGCTGCGAGTGCTTGGCGGGTATCGACTCGCGTGGTCGGACTCTGTTTTGGCGCCTATGGTGCAATTGCGGGTGGGTTATTCTCGAACGCGTTTTCAGGTTTCTGAAGATACAACGCAGCTGGGACCCACTTCGGCATCGTTTAGCGGGGTGCTTTTGGGTGGCGGAGTTCAGTTTCCGTTGAGTGATTCCTTCGGGCTCGGTTTGGACATGAACGCTTTGGCAGTGGCTTCGGTTTCGGAAGATTTAGGCACTTCAGGTGCAGTCGCGCGCGATGTGGGTGCGTGGGATTTTTCAGCGCGAGGGTATTATCGTTTTAGCGAACGTGCATTTTTGCAACTGAAGTTTCTTTTTCAAACACATACAGCGTCGTTTACCGGAGTGGGAACAAGACCCATTTCCTTAAGCTCCTTGTCCCAAAACACCCAGGCGGTCCTGACCGGGGTGACTTACTTCTTCTAAGGCCAGCAGCTTTTCCGGGTGAAGATTTAAACAGTTCCGGCTGCGAGGCGGTTCAAAAGTCATTGAAATTATAGGGTTTATTCCCGAATCCACTCTGAATACGGTTGCGTCAGAAACCCGGCACCCAAATTAAAACCACAAATTCCACCACTTAGAATGAACAAAGGCGACTTTCGCTCATTTCCCTGACGAGAGATTTACAGTTCGTGCGAGAGAAAGTAGGCCCCCCCCTTGCAAATCAGGCCTGGTGTGAAAAACAAAACACTTAGCCACATTTTTTCAAACTTCTTTTTGGGTAGCTTGATTTTGCTGATGCAGGGCTGCGGAGATAGAGCGTTTTCTATTCTCTCCATGGCGGATATTACCCCGCCGAATGTCGCGCTGTTTTTGGGAACTGAACCCGTCGCAGATCCTTGCAATGCGGGGTTGGTCGGTCGCAAAGAAGTTTCCACGAGGCTTTTGCCCTTTAATTTGTGCGTTCGTGATGTCGAGTTTAGGGACTATACCTCCGGCGTAGATGCGGTTTGTGTAAAGACTGGTAGTAGCTCCGCTTATAATCGTCCAGATCCGGCGGATGCTTGTTGGACACAGTTGAGCGACGTGCTCCCTTTTCTCATGATGGTAGAAGGGAAGAACACGGTCACCGTATTTGCTAGGGACAAAGCAGGAAACCAAAGCCAAGTCACCGCCGATGTAAATTTCAACCCGAGTGTTCCCCCACAGGTTTTGGTGCTTCACCCCACGCCGGCGGAGATCATCGCTCGAGCTTGGAGCCCAGGAGAGACAAAGACTCTGGAGTTTCAGGTGAGCGATGACGACACCAATCCTTCAGAGATTAAGTTGATCGTTTCTTTGCTGCAGATTGATTCCAAAGGACTTGCCTCGAACTACGCGCATCTTGGGTGCAATTTTAAGAACAGTGTGCTGTGGAAGCAATGCCCATCGCCAGAGCTTGAACAGTCGGCGGGTTTTACAACCATAGGTTCAGATGGAAAGGGGTCATTTACTTTTCGCATTCCTGTGGGGTGGGACTCTTCTAAAGTTTATAACATCGCTATTTCGGCGATCGATCGCTCGGGAAACGCGGCGGTGATTTCCACGCAAGAAGCTAACGTAAAGTATGAAGTTTTGGCTGGAAGATCTTACAAAGGAATAGGGAGCTCGCCTACGCGTTATCAACGGGCGGGGGAGAAGTCCTTCATGGCCGTGGACCGAAAAGGAACCCTCCTGTTGACCAACGAGGGAGTGAAGGTTGACCCGTTTGATCGGCGTACCTGCCGCATGTTGCGGGCGTCGAGTTTGGATCAGCACCCGTATGATTGCGTCGACGTGATCACCACCCCATATAACTTGACCTATGCGGAGTGGGAGTACGACTCCGTGAGGGATGTTTTTTTTGCGGTGGGTGGGATCAAGGTGGGAACACAGACCCAGCTTCATCTCGTGGAAATTTCCTTTCAAACTCGAGAAGTGCGGCCGATTTTTGGAGTTGCCGGTAAGCTCGAGCTGACGACTGCGATGCCGCTGCCAGCGGGAGCCTTGGTTTCAGACTATACAGACTCCAACCTACACCGCCACTTGGCCTTCGATTCCTCCTCCGGGCGCCTATTCTTTCGTGCTGCAGGAAGGTTGTTTGCCTTTGATAGAGAGTATCACCTGAGTCATATCGCTGGATCGGGTGCGACTGCTCCGGTGGTTGATGCTACCGGCGTAGCGATGAAGGACATGGCGCTACCGGATTCGGATTGGGCTTTTCAAGTTTCTAGCGACGGCAGAGTGCTCCTCGCTGCGGGACCGGATGCTGGGTGGTCCACTGGATCCGGGCTGGGAGTACAGTATATTTTGGAAGCTCCAGAGCTTAAGGACGCAAACGAGGCAGCCGCTTTCTATCGGTTAACGCCGGTCACTGCCACTCCAGTGGGAGGAGGAAATGGCCTGAGCAACTATGTCAACTCCATCTCGTACGATAAAAAGAAAAACCGTTTTTTTGCTGCCCTGGCCTGGTCGGGCCATGCCTATATGGCCTTGCCTGCAAAGGGCGCTGACAAGTCGGCCTATACGTGGACCTACTTCACGCGGGATGTGCGCAGTGCACTGACCGACAACGATCTCTTTGGAGAAGGGCTAAACACGATTGCGCTTCCTCTGGGTTACAATGTTCTGTCCTGGGCGGCGTTGTTTGTATCGGAGGATTTGGTTTATACCTCTGGTTCGGCGAGTGGCTCAGTGCTGCTTCTGGATCTGGGAGCGTCCACTGCAGAACGGGCGCTCGGTTTTGGTAATTCGGCGATAGATCAAGTGGTGCTGGGAACGGCCATGAAGATCGATACGCCGACCGCACTGTGTTTGGATTCTCAGGGGCGAGTGTATTACTCGGATTTTTCCGGGTTAAATCGAATTACGTTGGACGGCTCGGGCTTGGGTAGCCACCAGGTTGCGCGGGTTCGACGGGATTTTACTACTCACGTTTTTCGATGTGATGCGTCGACAGATTTGTTGTATCAAGCAAAACCTGTTTCGGTTACGGGTAAAGTCTATCCAGGTCTGGCGGTTTATGACCTGAATCAGGTCGGCGCGACTCCGCGCCTGATTCAGGACGGGCTGAATGTCTATAGCTATGATGTGGCCGCCGGGTTGGGGAACGATTTTACGTCGTTGAAGCGTTCTGTTTACACGGCGTTTTTCAATCCGACTCTATCCAAAATCGACCGAGCTTACTTATCTACGGCCACTTTTTCGCCCGGTCTTCCAGGAGCGAGTGCGACTTCGGCATCGCTTTTGTCGAGTTCAGATTTGTATTCTCTGGGCGCGCCGGGTTGTGCGGGAGGAGCTTGCGCGCAGGGCGGTTTGCAAGGTGGATTGTATTACAACACGAGTGAGTTTCGACTGGCTGGGACGAGTACTTCGCTGTCCTCTCGATCGCAGCAGGGGGTAATGGCTTTTGACTCAACGGATGAAAATATTTTTGGTTGTGCGAACTCTAAGTTCATTCAGGTGGAGCAGGCTACAGGCAGAGTATATCCATTTGCCTTAAAGCGCTCGGACACAGGTGCAAGTCTGGCCTGCTCGGACAATATCTATGTGTTTTCGCAGTACGGAGGCAAAGTATACTTTGCGCGCGATGCAGGGGTGTTCGAAGTAGATGCGGCATCGATCAAAATGAACGGAACGGCGAAGGCCATCCCTGTGGCACTCAAGGGGGCGATCCCAACGGGGATTTATTCAGACTTGCAGTTCACGGCATCGCATCTTTATTTTAGCGAGCGCCAGTCGGGGCGCGTACTGCGCATAGAGCGGTAAGCATTCTCCAACAAACAAAAAGCCCTCCGTCTTTCGACGGAGGGCTCCTGTCATTAAGTACTACTTTCGCGGTTTCGGGCCTTTGTCGGGCTTGGGATCTCGGTCCGGCTTAGGCTCGTGCCTTGGTGGCTTGGGATTGTCCTTAGGCGGACGAGGTTTTGGGTCGTCCTTGGGTGGTTTCGGATCGTCCTTGGGTGGACGAGGTTTAGGATCGTCCTTGGGTGGACGAGGCTTAGGATCGTCCTTGGGTGGACGAGGTTTAGGATCGTCCTTGGGTGGACGAGGTTTAGGATCGTCCTTGGGTGGACGAGGTTTAGGA
>JACCDG011106480.1_pt1 | contig 94617 bp, 108 predicted proteins | sample 7442471 | NCBI WGS metagenome assembly JACCDG01 (sample SAMN15323444, study PRJNA562643) | freshwater metagenome | isolation source: river surface water | place: USA:Blue River Watershed | collected 2017-08-17 | reverse complement strand
GCTTCGCATAGGGCACGTAGAATCTCTCGGGTAGGCCCGTTACAGCTGTAAGGAGTTTTACCTGCCAAAATTAATTAAATTTCAGGCAGGCAAGAAGTAGGGTGGCACCGCGATGTATCCGATCAAATAAGTGATGTCGGACAAAAATCGCCCCTATGAATTTACTAATGTAAGTTCAGAGAGGCGATTTTTGTTTCTCTGGGAGTTAAACAAATTATGAACAATAGAATTTTGATAGCCGAACTTCATGCTCATGCAACTAAAGAAGTTACTATCGCAGGCTGGGTGAGCGTCAGACGAGATCAGGGTAAACTGATTTTCCTTGATATTCGTGATCGCTCTGGTGCTGTGCAGTGTGTCGTATTACCAAACCATACCGAGGCACTTGAATCTGCCAAAGAAGTTCGCTCTGAATGGGTGCTCGAGATTTCTGGTATCGTCAATAATCGACCGGAGAAAAATGTGAAAGCTGGTGAAGCAAATGGTGATATCGAAATTGAAATTACTGGGATCAAAGCTCTCTCGAAAGCAGAGGAGCTTCCTTTTGAACTCGAATCTGAGGTCAATCTCGATACGTACCTTGATTATCTACCTTACACAGTTCGGACAGAGCGTTCACGGGATATCTTTAAACTCCAAGCAAGTATTCTTGAAGCGTACCGTGCATCACTTCGCTCACAAGGATTTACTGAATTTATGGCTCCTGCACTTGTCGGGGGAGACGCGGAGGGCGGTGCTGCGGTATTCTCAGTTAACTATTTCAATGATCACAAGGCTTACCTCGCGACCAGTCCGCAATTCTATAAACAAATCATGGTAGCGCCATTTGAGCGATCATTTACTACTACGAAAGTATTTCGAGCCGAGAAAAGTGCGACAACACGACACTTAAGTGAGATTACTCAAATGGACTTTGAGATGGGATTTATTGAAAACGAGCTCGAACCGATGATGGTACTCGAGCGGATACTCAAAGATGTCGTTCGTGACGTTTCGGGTAGACACAAAGAAATATTTACTCGTATGAATGTGCCAATTCCACTGGCAACTGAAAAGTTTCCTATTCTTACTCTCACCGAAGCCCAGGAAATTCTTGAAAAAGAATTTGATTTGAAATGCCTCGGGGAACTTGATTTAGAACCAGAACATGAACGCAAAATTTGTGAATGGGCAGTACGCGAGCATCAATCTGATTTTGTCTTCATTACTCGTTTCCCAACAGCAAAGCGAGCATTTTATACGTATGAAGAACCGAGTGAAGCACCATTCTCCAGAGGCTTTGACCTTCTTTTCCGAGGATTAGAAATAAATAGTGGAGCTCAGCGGATTCACGATTATGACACTCTTGTCGCCCGTATCCGAGAGCGCGGCATGGATCCAGAGAAATTTAGCTACTACTTACAGGCCTTCAAATACGGCATGCCTCCACACGGTGGTTCTTCAACAGGGCTTGAGCGATTGACTGCGCGGATGTTAAACCTCGCTAATGTCAAAGAAGCCACGGCATTTCCTCGCGATATGAATCGTATTGATACTAGGCTTTCGGAGTAAGTAAGGCAAAATAAAAACTCCAGCAAATTTTGCTGAAGTTGTGGTGGTATTAGAGTTCATCATATTCCAGGATGAACTCTTCTCCTTGGGTTGTGTTAGTTTGATCATAGATTTCCTCAAACCTTACTCTAAGCTCATCTACAATCAAATCCCTTTCAATAGCAGGAACCTCATATATAAGTCCTAATAAAATATCCACTTTGATTTCTCTTAAATACTCGCTTGTGATAGGTGTTGGGTTCATACTGGGTCGGATTTCTTGCATAAGTATAAACACTTTACTATCATAAGCAATACATGTTCGAAACTTACACAAAATTACTTCGCCAGTACGTGCAATTCAAAAGCATTTCAACAGACCTGTCATTTAAAGGTGATATTTTAAAGCAGGTTGAGTGGCTCACGTACGTACTGAAAGAATACGGATTCAAAGTAGAAATATTGAAGGGCCAGATGTGTAATCCAATCGTCTTTGCATCATATGACGCGAAGCAGAAGGAAACGGTGCTTATCTATGGTCACTATGATGTGCAACCAGCGGAAAAGTCGGACGGCTGGGTGGATGAACCATTTGAGATGTCGGTACGCAATGGCAGAATTTACGCGCGTGGAGTTGTCGATAATAAAGGACAGAATTTAATTCACATTGTGACAGTAGGAGAGCTCATTAGGACAGGTGCTCTTAAATATAATGTAAAATTTCTCATTGAAGGTAATGAAGAGACTGCAAATCCAGATATTCCAAAAATAGTTGAAAAGAATAAAAAGAAATTGTCGGCAGATCATATTGTAATTTCTGATGGGGAAATTGTGAGCACAACACCAACTATTGAAGCAGCGCTTCGTGGGGGCTTTAATATGAAAGTAACTCTCACCACAGGGAAGACCAATCTTCACTCTGGTCTCTATGGTGGAGCGATTCCAAATGCTGGAAATGAACTCTCAAAAATTCTTGCATCCCTTTTTGACCATAACAATAAAGTAACAGTTCCGGGGTTCTATACAGGAGTTCCAACTATAACGGATAGTCTCAAAAACCAAAATAGGAATATTCAGACAGACAAAGAGGTACTTAAAGTAGCTGGTGTTAAGGCGCTACTTCCTGAGAAGGGGCTCGATTTTTTCTCTCAAACAGGTCTTCGCCCTACGCTTCAAGTGACCGGGATAAAAACTGGCTATATTGGGGAAGGTTACGCAAATATTGTGCCAGCTTCTGCCGAAGCACGAATCAATGTTCGCGTTGTAGGGAAGCAAAAGCCTGCCTTTATATATAAAAAGATTAAGAACTATATAGAATCGCAAACTCCAGTCTATACTTCAGTGAAAATTGAGCACACAGAATTTAATGATCCAGTCTCTATCAATGTAAATGCACCAAAGGTACGTGAAGTTCGGGCACTGCTCAAGCAATCCTATGGAAAAGAACCGCTTATAAAATATGTCGGGGGTAGTATCCCTATAGTGTCAGATTTTAAGAAACTTCTTGGCAAAGAAGCACTTCTAGTCTCACTCGGTAATGATGACTGCAATATGCACGGTGTTGATGAGAATTTCAAGATTGATCTCATTAAGAAAGGTCTAGCCTTTAGCCGAGCTTTTTTTGGAAAATAAAAACTCGCATGATTATGCGAGTTGTGTGAATCCTAATTAATAGGGTCATTCAAATTATTACTCATTTCTTCGGGATCAGGCAATCTTGCAAAGTGTGCTTCATCAAAATTACCTATAATTAGTTGGTTAGCTTTTGCTGAATCAATGTCAGACTGCGTGTAGTGGAAATCATGACAGCCTGCATCAGCAACAACACGAAATTTTTCTGGTTGTTTTTTTCATTTTTCATAAGGAATAGTTTTTTGAGAATGAATTAAAAATGAGGACCTTTCCAATCACTAAATTCTCCGTAATCAATACTTACCTTTTTCTTTTTTGTTTGTAGGCTAGTTTTAGGTTTAGGAGTCTTTTTCTTTGATTTCAAAGATTTTTTTGATTTCATGAGCTAATGATTTAAGTGTGAAAGAACAAAGCCTTCTATTGTTTATAGAAGGCTCATGTTTAGGTTCTTTGCTAGCTAAGAGGGGATTATTGAGGAGATGAGTGTAATAATCGAGAGCGCAAAGATGAGACTTCTATATCTGTCGAGATACGACAAAATGGAGTGACTCGGTGCCACTTCATAAAAGTTGTATAGGTCTTTGCGATTTGATTACTCATATCGATATTTTTATGATACCAATATATTTAGATACGTCAAGATTCGTTGTGGATAAGATATAGTTTACAATTGCATTTGTGATCGAGACACAAGCCATCTCTCATAGTATCAAAGCTGGCTCTTTTGAAGGTCCGCTGCCGCTCTTACTTGAACTCATTGAGTCAAGAAAGCTCTTTATCAATGAAATTTCGCTGGCAAGTGTTACTGAAGAATACATTACTTATTTGCGCACTATGGGAGCAAGCCTTGAGCAGAAGTCGCTTTTTGTGGTCATAGCTGCAACGCTTCTTCTGATAAAGTCTCGCTCACTATTGCCAGGCTTTCAACTTACAGAGGAAGAAGAAAAAGATATCAGTACACTTGAATTGCGTTTGTCACTTTTGCAATCTATTCGAGCTGCAACACCTGGTATTGCATCAATGTATCTACAGAGGTCAATTTATTTTCCAGAAGATCGGACTTTTGACGACGTAGTATTTGCACCAAGCAAGAATACGTCTCTCAGTGAACTCTCACTCGCACTCAAAGATCTTCTCATTCGTTTGCCAGAAGAGTCTGCGCCACTACCAGAAGTTTCTGTGGCTAAAACAATTAATATTGAAGAAGTTGTTGAACAGCTCATCACTCGGGTACAGGAGTCGATGAAAGTATCATTTTCAGAACTTTCAAGAAATTTTGGAGCAGGACTACCTGAGAAGGAAAATCGGATTTTTGTCATCGTCTCTTTCCTTGCTATGCTAGAACTTGTGCGTGGAGGCATTATAGATGCATCGCAAGATGAGAATTTTAATGATATTACAATAGAGAATAACAGAACGACTGAATAATATATGGATACTGTTGCTAAGATAAACGCGTATTTGTTTTATAAAACTGAACCGACGACACTTACAGAGCTTGAGAGTGTTTTTCATCTTACTCGTGAACCACTTGAGGAAGCACTGTCTTCGCTCCGTGAGCAACTCACTATGCTAGGGCTTACATTAGTGCGTACTGATGAACAAGTGGTAATTGGTATTGCTCCTGAGCACGGGGAGACGATTGCGGAAATTCGTAAGGAAGAACTAGCAAAAGAACTTTCAAAAGCAAGTCTTGAAACACTCGCTATCATTCTCTATAGTGGTGGGGTGACACGGGCAAAAATTGATTTCATTCGAGGAGTGAACTCAAGTTTTATTTTGCGAAATCTTCTTATCCGTGGATTGATAGAGAAAAGTACTGACAAGAATGATGAGCGCAAATATCTTTATAAACCTTCAATTACGCTTCTCGCACATTTAGGTATTCGCGAACTCTCACTCCTACCTGAATTCCAAGAGATTTCAGAAACACTCAAGGCCGGACTTAAACGTGCTGGTGAAGCAGAACACGAAGGGGAAGCGGATGAGAAACTCGTGTCAGATGAAAAGTAAAATGAAAGGAGTAGAATCGTCAACAGCAACGCTGCCCTATGTATTTATTGTACTTCTTAGTATTGCCTTACCCACACTTGTGAATGGTTGGTACACACATAGAATAAATCTACAGGAAATTAATCCATCCAGCACTGCGTATGCAGAAACATTTGGAATCCTCAATCTAGCAGCCAAAAATGTATTAGTACTTGAAAACAGTACTGGAGAAATGCTGTACGAAAAAAATGCTTATCAAGTAGTACCTTTGGCTTCACTATTCAAAATTGCTACTGTGTTTGCGTATAGCCAAGATATTTCCCCAGATACAAAAGTTCCAATTACTCTCGAGGCGGTAAAAAATGAGGGAGATACGTATCTTGTCGATGGATCAATTTTTGAGCGAGATGATATTCTCAAGCATACACTTATGAGTTCATCAAATGACGCGATTGCTGCGCTTACCCAATCGTATTTTGCTACAAAAGGGGAGTCACTTGAAAAGAAAGTTGAAACGCTACTCGCTGAGCAGGGAATAAGCGATATTACATTTTTAAACCTAAATGGGCTTGATGTTGACGAGTTTACTGATGGCGCAGTTGGCTCTGCAGTATCAATAGCAAAACTAGCATCCTCATTCTATACGAACACGAAAGCAATCGCAGAAGCTACTACCGAGACAGAGACAACGTTCTATGATATGCGCGATAGGATGCTCCCTACACTCAATACTAATCAAGATTCAAAAATTCTAAAGCGTATAGTCTTCTCAAAAACTGGCTACACTCTTAGGGCAGGAGGTAATCTGCTCGTGATCATGCCGTATGGTGATACTACCTATACACTGGTCATTTTAGGTTCAACATATACAGGCCGCTTCGTAGATATGGAGACACTTATAGAAAGTACACGCGTCTATCTAGCACAAAGAGATTATTATCTGGAAAAGAATATTGAAACACGCTATACTAGGGCCCTATGACGCTTGATTTCGTAAAGATATTTTTACCACTGACACTTTCATTTCTCCTTGGTATCGCACTGACACCAACCATCACAAGTTACTTATATAAGTGGCGCCTTTGGAAACGAAATGCTCGGAAAGATGAATCAGTAAATGAAGATAAAATGTCTGAAGTTTTCAAAGCAATTAACAATGCTGATGAACTTCATACTCCGAGAGTTGGTGGTATTATCGTCTGGCTATCAGTTTTTGGAACATCAGCAATAATATGGATTCTTTCCAGAATTATTCCCGGCGCATTTCTAGATAAACTTGATTTTGTTAGTCGTGGCCAGACATACCTACTACTTTTCACACTCATCGTCGCATCACTTGCAGGACTTTTTGATGACTTACTCGGGATCTTTATGTCGAAGGGTAAATTTGCTAATGGTTTTCCTCGACGCTACATGATTGGAATTGTAACTATTTTCGGTCTGGTGGGTGGATCATGGTTTTATTTTAAACTTGGTATATCTGATGTTTCGGTTCCATTTTCTGGACTCTTAGCACTCGGTTTTGCATTTATTCCATTCTTTACTTTTGTCACACTCGCCGTATTTTCAACCGGCGTGATTGATGGTATTGATGGACTTGCAGGTGGCGTCATGGCGATCATTTTTGCTGCATTTTCCACAATTGCTTTTTTTCAGAACCAGATTGATATCGCAGTTTTTTGCGCCACTGTGACGGGAGGTATCATGGCATTTCTTTGGTTTAATATTCCACCCGCTAGATTTTATATGGGTGAGACAGGTATGCTTGGGCTCACTATGACGCTCACGGTAGTAGCATTTCTCACTAATCAAGTCTTTGTACTGCCACTCATTGCACTTATGCCGGCAGTAACATCAATCTCATCTGCACTACAGATTATTTCAAAAAACATTCGTGGTCCTGAAAAAGGAAAGATATTCAAAGTTGCTCCACTCCATCACCATTTTGAAGCTATTGGCTGGTCACGTCCGAAGATTACAATGCGCTATTGGATTCTTTCAGTTATTGCTGCAGTGCTTGGTATCATTCTCGCTTTAATCCAAAAGATATGACAAAGAAACAGGCGAAGCCCGATAAGTTTTTTCTTATTGTGGTCGGACTTCTTGTCGCATCAGGTCTTGTCTTTTTTGTTTCAGCTTCCCTTGGAGTACTCTCGCGTGATAAGAGTGAATTTTATTCTATTTTACTTAGTCAGCTTATTTTCGGACTTATCGGCGGTTCAATTCTGTTCTATTTGGGTTACAAAATTGAGTACAGCCTTTTGCGTAAATGGGCACCCGTGCTCTTAATTGGTTCAATCATTTTAATTACATTGGTATTTGTACCAGGGCTTGGCTTTAGTCACGGGGGAGCGAGGCGCTGGATTACATTTGGATTTGTATCATTTCAGCCTGTTGAATTTCTCAAAATTGCCTATGTCATTTACTTAGCCTCGTGGTTTTCTTGGATCAAACATCGGGTAGCTGACTTTCGATATGGCATTTTACCGCTTGCAGCACTTCTTGCAATTATTGCAGTTATACTTTTCCAACAGCCTGATACAAAGAGTTTTCTATTGATGTTCATCGCTGGCGTTTCAATGCTTTTTGTCTCTGGTGTGCCCATAAAATACCTTGCGATCGTTGCGGTTGTCGCGATCGGTGGAGTACTTATTCTAGCCTTCACCACACCGTATCTCCATAGTCGCATCAAGACATTTCTCGATCCAAGCAGTGATCCGCTTGGTTCTTCATACCAACTCCAACAATCACTCATTGGGCTTGGCTCTGGAGGAGTCTTTGGCAGAGGTCTCGGACAGAGTGTACAGAAATTTGGCTATCTTCCAGAACCACAGGGCGACTCAGTGTTTGCAGTGATCGGAGAAGAGATGGGTTTTGTAGGTGCAACAGGATTAATTGTGCTCTATGTACTCTTTGCTCTCCGAGGGCTTCGTATTGCATATCGCTCACCTGATTCATTTTCTAGACTTCTGGTCACGGGGATTGTTATACTTATCTCTATGCAGTCACTCATGAATATTGGAGCCGTAACGGGTGTATTTCCTTTGACGGGGGTCCCGCTGGTGTTTGTCAGCCATGGAGGCACCTCGCTTGCGATTTCACTTGGCATGATTGGATTGGTAGCTAATATTTCGCGTTTTGGAAAGGATAGGAAGAATTTTAGAAATGAATAATACGATACATTAATTTATACTTTATGAAGATATTATTTACTGGCGGCGGAACTGGAGGGCATTTTTATCCAATCATCGCAGTCGCTGAAGAATTAATTGAGCTCGCGCATGAGGAAAAGATTGTAGATTTAAAACTCTATTACATGTCAACCGAGCCCTATGACAAGCGAGCACTGTTTGAAAATAGTATTGAATTTGTAGGAGCACTCTCAGGAAAGCGCCGCATTTACGCATCATGGAAAAATTTTACTGATCTATTTAAACTTGCGATTGGTCTGGTGACTGGCCTCATGAAAATGTTTGCAATCTATCCTGATGTAGTCTTCTCCAAAGGTGCTTACGCGAGTGTGCCGGCACTCTTTGCCGCCAGACTCCTCGGCATCCCAGTCATTATTCATGAATCTGACTCTGTGCCAGGCAGAGTGAGTGCCTGGTCTGGTAAATTTGCAAAACGTATTGCACTCTCGTACCCCGAAGCAGCAAAATTTTTCCCTGACGGTAATATTGCGTTGACCGGTCAGCCGGTTCGTCGAGAAATTCGCGAGGTTGAGAAGAATGGAGCGTTTGAATTCTTGAAGCTCGATGCAGGACTGCCAGTTGTATTTGTGCTTGGCGGCTCGCTTGGTGCTGAACCCATTAACAATGCCATCATGGATGCGCTACCAGATCTTCTCTCGCGCTACCAAATTGTTCATCAAGTTGGTGCTAAGCATTTATCGATCATGACCGAGACAGCCAAAGTAATTGTACCGGATGAAAAAATTCGCGAGCATTACCATCCATTCGGATTTCTTAATCCTCTTGCAATAAAAATGTGTGCTGGTGCTGCCACAGTGATCATCTCGCGAGCAGGCTCGACTATATTTGAAATTGCTGGTTGGGGAGTACCCTCAATTCTCATTCCGTTTGCGAGTTCTAACGGTGATCATGCTAAGAAAAATGCTTACGCGTATGCTTCGGCTGGAGCAAGTCTCGTCATTGAAGAGAATAATCTCACTCCACATGTTTTGGTGGCTGAAATTGAAACCTTGGTGGGGGATAGTAAGAAGAGGGAAGAGATGAGTGCCAAAGCCAAAGCGTTTGCAACTCCAGAAGCGGCAAAAAAAATTGCTCAAGAAATAATTAATGTGGCACTTGAGCATGAAAAGTGATTAATTGGTAAATAGTTAATAGTAAATAGAAAGAAGAAAGCGCAAGGGGTTGCCTTGCGCTTTTCTCAGTGAGGAGACGGTTCTTGTTCTGCCTTTGATCACAAATTGTGATGAAGTGCAATTACCCGTTTATGATCCGCTTGGATCACCTTGACTGAGGTTTAATTTAATCCCTGTCTTCGGCTGGTTTTTGCCCGGTTGCCAGATCATCTGCGAATTCCTTTAATAAAAACGAAGCGAATTCATTTAATTCCTCGGCAGGCACTCCGATGTGCCTTGCTTCATTTCCGAGGTCTCTCTTTAGGTCACTTAGTTTTCTGTTTGTGCCTATTAAGACATTTTTTGCTACTAACATAGCAATTTGTGACTTTCTTTCATTTGTCAACATGATTTTAAAGGACTGTTTTTGTGATAAGTCCTAGCATAACAGTATCATATTTATGAATAAAGTCAAGCTAAGTTCGAAGCTTAGTTTTGCTATACTTTTTATGTGAATCAAGATAAGAAAGTAATTACTCGCTTTGCGCCAAGCCCAACTGGGAAAGCTCATGCAGGATCATATCGAACGGCTATGTATGCCTGGCTTTTTGCACGCCACAACAACGGCGAGTTTATTCTCCGTATCGAAGATACTGATAAAGAACGTAATGATAAAGAATCAGAAGATGATATTTTGAAAGCTATGGAATGGCTTGGGCTTACCTATGATCACTTTTACCGTCAAAGTGAAAATTTACCTCGACACCGAGAATTACTCAAGAAATTAATTGAAGAAGACAGAGCATATATTTCAACTGAGCCAGGCAAAAACGATCCATCCGTGATGAAAGATATTATTCGGCTCCGAAATCCAAACAAAGTAGTCTCATTTGTAGATCATATTAGAGGTGATGTTTCAGTTGATACAACTGACCTTGGTGATTTTGTGATTGCGCGCTCAATTGATGAGCCGCTCTACCACTTGGCTGTAGTAATTGATGACCACGATGAAGGAGTAACGCATGTCGTACGGGCTGAAGAGCATATTGCCAACACTCCACGGCAAATTCTTATCATCGAAGCACTTGGCTGGGACATCCCAGAATATGCACATTTACCAATTGTGCTCGGATCTGACAAACAAAAGCTCTCAAAACGAAAAGGTGCGCTTCCTGTAACAGAATATGCAAAGCTTGGGTATTTACCTGATGCAGTATTTAACTCAATTGCAATGATAGGTTGGAATCCAGCGGGCTCTGGCACACAAGAAATATTTTCAAGAGAAGAACTAATTAAAGTATTTGATTTAACCAAGATTCAAAAAGGCTCTGCAGTATTTAATGAAGAGAAATTAAGATGGTTTAATAAAGAGTATATTAAGCTACTTAAAGGTAATGAGCTCACGCAATTTATTAGAGCGTGGTTGCCAACAGTAACAATTGATTCCGAAAGATTTGAACGCGCAGTACCATCTCTGATTGAGAGAATAGAAGTTGGTCGAGACCTAAAAGAAATGGATGAGAGGGGAGAGTTAGCCTATCTTAATGAAGCGCCTCATATTGAGACCATCTCTCTTTATCTAAAGGGTGAAGTCGAGAGGAAAGATGCGACAAGGATTCACCTCGAAGAGATTATTAAAATTCTCTCAAATATAGAAGATAATGATTTTACTACTATGTCAATAAAGTCAGCTGTTGAGCAATATAGCAATACAATTACCCAAAAAGGTGAAGTATTGCACCCATACCGATATGCACTCTCAGGACTTATTAAATCACCTGATCCATTTACACTCTCGTATATTCTCGGTAAAGCTGAGACACTCAATCGCCTTAAGTCAGCAGTATCTTTGATTTCGCAATAAATTTTATATATGCCTACGATGAGTCAGAAAAAATATTTCACAATTATAACAATACTAGTCCTTATACTAGTTTTCGTAAGTACGGCATATATGGCGATCGCAGCGACAGAGGCTCAACTTACTGAGCAAATTTCGTCGCACACTGATACGATTGCAAGTCTTGAAGCTGAAATCAAAGAGTATCAAAACAAGCTCACAACTGTTGGGGCGCAAAAGGAAAGTTTACAGAAGAAAGTCTCACAGCTCTCACTTTCACAAAAGAAATTGGAAGCTGAAACTGCTCTTACCAACAAAAAAATTTCCGCAGCAGAGCAAAAAATTAAAGAACTCTCAAATTCAATTGAGGACACAGGTGATACAATTGCCATGTCAAAGACGGCTACAGGAATCTCAATTGCACTTTTAAATGAGTACGAATCAATGACCTTCGTTGAGCGTATCGCAGGTACTTCAAATTTAGGTGATGTCTGGCAGGGAATTGATGAGAGTGCTCGTGTCAGGGAGAATATATTGGAACATATTAATACACTCAAGAATACTCGCACAGCACTTGTGATTGATAAAACAGCCGTGGAGAGTGAAAAAGCAAAATTACGAGGACTAACTGATAAACTTGGTGATCAGAAAAAAATTGTTTTAGAAAATAAAAAAGAACAGCAACAATTACTGACTGAAACAAATAACCAAGAATCAACCTATAAGACTGTGATTGCACAGAAAGAAGCCCTTCGGAAAGCGTACGAAGATGAACTCCGTCAATATGAATCTGAATTGCACTATATTCTTAATCCTTCATCACTACCAAAACCTGGTACGGGCGCACTTGGCTGGCCGCTTTCTAGTGTCTACATTACACAACTCTTTGGTAAAACCGGCGACTCAGGCAGGCTCTATGCGTCAGGATCGCACTCTGGCTGGGATTTTAGAGCTGATATTGGCACCCCAGTCTTTGCCCAAGGTTCTGGAATTGTGGAAGGCACAGGGGACACAGATGTTGCCTGTAAAGGCGCCTCATTTGGTAAATGGGTCTACATTCGCTATAGCAATGGCTTAGGGGTCACATTTGGCCATTTATCGGTCATAAAGGCTTCCAAAGGTCAGAGTGTTAAAGCTGGCGATTTAGTGGCTTATAGTGGCTTTACGGGCCATTCTACGGCTCCACATTTGCATGCCAGCGTCTATGCTGCTGATGGTGTTGAAATTGCCGGCAAAGAGAGTCTTTCTTGTAAAGGCAAAATTCTGATCCAGCCTCGGGCTGCACTCAATGCATATTTGGACCCAGCGTTGTATTTCCCAAAGGCTTCTAAAGATATGATCAAGCCAGGGGCGGGAACGTACTAACTAACAGTGAGTTTATTTAGGACCTGAATGAAGTGTCCTTAGTTTGGGTTTAGAGTCGCAAAAGATATATTGTGCGACTCTTATACTTACACAAGGCTAACAGATCTTTACTCCTCCCCCGCAGTAAATTGGCTGGCACAGTTATTGAATTTTTGTACTGATGCATTATATGTAGCTGTGTGTGATTCTAGCGCTTTCAAAAGTGTATTATAAGTTGAAACTTTGATATTGTATTCTAGTACTTTATTCGCCTTTAGAGGACTGGCATCAGCAAGGCCATCAATCTCCTTCTCCAAGACATCTAAGGCCTGGCCTAAAGACTTGAGTTCAGCATCCTCCGTATTAATTTTCGTTTTAAGAGATGAGTCAATCTTTGGGCATTCTGAAGTTCGCGTTCCAAAATGCTCAACTGCCATCCACTGCTCTTGACCTAAGTAGACAATAGACTTAACTGCAATGCCAGTATCATGATATGAACTATTTAAAATATTTGCTCGGTGTCCAGGACTTGCCATCCATGCTGCAACTAAATCTTTTGCATTTGAAAATGGCCCTACTGCTAGATTTTCGCCCACAACAAGAAATTCATAGCCACTTCGTGTAGCAAGGTCGGAAACATCAGTTCCTTGTGGCGATACGTGTTCAAAATACTGTTGAGATTCCATGTCTTCTAATTTAACTAGCGCAGAAGCCCTAAGGGTACTAACACTTGAAAGTGGTGGAAGGTTCACATAAGAACGCTCTAGATTAACAAGTGTCAAAATTTCACTTTCAGAAATGATACTTTCGTTTTGTTTGACCTGGTCCCCTTTTCCAATAAATTCTATCAAGGAACCAAAAGATGGAATGACGAAAATGAGTAATATGCATACACCAAAAAATAATGCTATGGTAATAATTTTCTTACGCATATATTATTCGCACAAGACTGAAATTTCGTAACCTGCGGCACGAGCTGCCTCGGCTGAGTCAAAATAGATTTTATTCTCCTCATTAATTCTTCCTGCTCCACTACAGCCAATAGGATAGTATTTCGTACCATTTACAGATGCAACAAAACTACCTGAGGCTGCTCGGGGAGTAGGACCCGAGGGGTCAATAAAAGTTGATGAAGTAGTAGGAAAAGGAATAGCATTTGAGATAATCACAGGCTCAAGATCACTTGGTGTACTTGAGAGTCTTCCTAGGAAAAATGAGGTAATTCCAACACCAATAATCACAGCACAGACTATATAATCTGCCTTTTTTGGGATTTTGAGGGAGCTCTTGATTTTATCCTTGATTTCAGTTATACTCATGTCGTTATTAAGTATAGTTTATTTATAAAACCTTAACCAGTTTGTAGCTTCCCTATCCCCTTTTTGCTACTCTCTATTCCCTACCTACTATGGCACATCGCAAAGCCGGCGGAACGGCCGATAACCTAAAAGATTCAAATCCTAAATATTTAGGAACCAAAAAATACGCTGGAGAAAAAGTGAAATCCGGTGATATTCTCGTCCGCCAACGTGGCACAAAAATCCTTGCCGGAACTAGTGTTCGTATTGGTAAGGATCACACGCTCTATTCAGTGAGTTCAGGGACAGTAAAGTTCACTAATGCTAGAAAGACAAACTATGACGGACGTACCAAGGTGCTCAAAAAGGTTCACGTGATTTAACTCTCGAGAACTTCAACTTTCAATACAGTAGTCTTATTTTTAATTTGCACAGGTATCTCATGGATACCTGTTGTTTTGAGTGGCTTTTCAAGCAAAAGGGCCTCATCCTTAAGTTCGATGTGATGAGTGTCTTTAAGTGCTTTTAAGATTGCATCCTTATGGATTGAAGCAAATAGATGTCCTTGCGGGTTTACCTTGCCAAAAAGAGAAAGCGTAAATGAACTTAAAATATCAAAATTCTTTTCAAGTAATGCGTCAAAAAGCTTCTCCTCATCTATACGCACTGCGACAGCTTTGTCACGCTCGCGTATGGCTTGATCAGTTGCCTCCTTCACGAGACCATGCGGTATGAGTAAATTCCTGGCATGACCATCAGGCACGTCTTTGATATCGTATTTTTTGCCGATTTTTGGAATATCTCGAAGTAAAATAACTTTCATACTATTTTATTTATGTATATTTTTATTGAGAAGATCAATTGCCTTCTCGAGTGCAGGATCCTTATCATTTTTCACATCCTCAGAAGTTCTAATGATGCTATACGTGGGTGTGATTCCCGCTTTGTCTATAGAGTTGTGTTTTGGGGTAAGCCAATGAGCAATAGTAATTTTTAGCGAAGTGCTCTCTGTAATGGGGATAAGTTCTTGAACGGAACCCTTTCCAAATGTCTGCTCTCCGACGATAAGTGCACCGGCTTCTTCACTGAGCGCACCTGCCACAATTTCTGAAGCAGAAGCTGACCCACCGTCTACGAGCACAATAAGGCCCTTGGGCATAGTAATATCTTTAAAACCCTTTGATCTATGGATGCTCTCAGGTGCAATGTCTCCGTAGCTCTCTATAACGACAGGTGTGCCTAAAGGTATAAAGTAGCTTGAGATAGAAATTGCAGATTCGAGATAGCCTCCCGGATTACCTCGTACGTCAAGAATTAGTTTAGTACTTTTTGATTTTTTGTATTCTGCAATTGCATCTTTGAAATCAGAATCAATTGAACCAGCAAAACTATGAATAGAAATCATGAAAATATTATTTTCTAATTTCTTGTATTCGAGCGATGGGACTTTAATAATATCTCTAGTGATGGTGATTTTCTTAGCCGCTGTCTCATTTTCATGTACTACGGTAAGTGTTACTTCGGTCCCCTTTTCTCCACGCATACGAGCAATAGTTTCTTCCATAGTAAGTTCTGCTGTATTTACCCCGTCAACTTCGAGTATACTATCGCCAGCCATAATTCCTGCCTTTTCAGCCGGAGAATTTTTTAGTGGTGATACAACATAGAGGAAGCCATCTTTGATTCCAAGTTCGATACCGATACCCCCAAATGCTCCATCGATCTCTTCTTGGAACATTTTGTTTTCTTCTGGATCAAAGAATGTCGAATATGGGTCTCCAAGGGATCCAACAAGTCCCTTTATAGCGCCGAATACTCTTTCCTCGTCAGAAATATTTTTTGCGTCTGGCGATTTACTATCGATATAATTCCAAACTTGCCAGAACGGTGTAAGGTCGGCACTTGTTGACCCAAAGACAACACCATGAAGTGAGGCTGAAACATTTTGTTGGCCAAAAAGGAATCCAAGCGCAAAAATTGTGAGTCCTCCAACAAAGAGACTCACTTTTTTAATTTGTATTCGAGATGCGGATTTAGTAGCCCCTTCCATATACGGATGAGTATATCATAGCTCTTATTTTACTAGAAGCGCAGACTCAGTGTAGGTATTAGCAGCATCCCAGAGCATCCAGCTATCGAGCCCAACATCATATGAGGCTTGCATTTGCTTGCGTACCATATCTGCAGTGTATGGAACATGATGGAGTTCAAAATCTTGAAGCCATGGACGTAGTTTCTTTGGAGAAACACCTAAGAGTGTAGCTCTTTCAACTGCCTTACCCATTGCAACTTTAATTACTTCATATGGGTATTTATCAGGCAATGAATAGTTATTCCAGCCTGGTGGGTAGTGAGATGGGTAGACCATAGGCGCGACAAAATCAAAATTTCTGAGCGCATCTTCAAGCACCTGACCGATTCCTAGGTCATCAGTGTTCGTTGTGGTCATACCAAAGAGATCAGCCGAATGAACTATCTCAGCCGCAACCATTTTTTCATGGAGATAGGTAAAAAAAGAATTTAGTACAAACTGCTTCGTACTCCCCTCACCAGAAGGTATACGTATATCCGTAATTGGACCATCTGATGGATAACGGATGTAATCAAAATTTATTTCATCAAATCCAATATTGTGTGCATCTTCGGCAATTTTTACTAAATGATCCCAGGCGTCTTTTGATGCTGGGTCAATATAGGCAAGTCCATTCTTATCGAGCCACATCCCTCCATCGCTTTTCTTCCGGATTGCTGATTCAGGGTTTTTCTTTGTAAAAAGCGGGTCTTGGAATGCTGTGACACGACCGATAATATAAATATCCTTTTCATGCAATTCATTAATAAATAATTGCATATCTTTAACTTTACATCGGGTTGAAATATATGGAACAAGACTTGCATCATTGGGAACAAAAGAAATTCCACCTGAATAATCCTTCACATCAATAATAAGAGTATTGGCTTCAGTTCTTTCAACCACTCCTACCATTTTATTGCGGAGGCTCGGTGTTCCAGCCACACAGGCACTCATATAAAGCCCTCTAACCTCTGTCGGCGTATCTATGTGGGTTATAGGAGGAGGTAATGGGACTTCTAATGCAGGTTCTTTTGCGAGCGTAAGTCCAGAACTTGCAACTGCAGGCTGTGAATAGGAGATTGAGAAGACAGTGTCCTGTACTTTATATAGCACTATACCTACTACAACGATAATGCAGAAAATAATGCAAAGTGTAGTTTTAGAAGATTTCATTAGTGAATTTTATTGAATCTCAGTTGCTACTAAATTTTTTCTTTTCATACGATCTTTTTTCCTCTGATAAACTAGATACGCAAGTACAATGAGAAGCAATCCTGTTACAACATATAGTAAATTCTTAAATGGTCTTGGAAAGCCTAGATATGCAAGTCCCATAATCCAAATCCCGAAAGCAAGTAAAATGTATTCTAATTTTGGTGTCATAGAGATTAGTATACTAAGGAGCCTGTAATTTGGAAAGCAGATGATGCTCATACTATTCGTTGTGTGCAATGATCACAAACTCACCTCGCATCTTGTCTGCATGGGTATTGTAGTAGCATTTGATTTCTTCCACAGTACCAGCCTTAATTTCTTCAAATTTTTTAGTAAGCTCCCGGAAAATGATAAGTGTGCCACTAAATTCAAACTTTTTTAAACCGTCAAGCATTTTAAGAAAACGGTGAGGCGATTCATAGAAGACATAAGTAGCATCATTTTTACTGATGCGTTTGAGTAAAGTCTCCCTCCCTTTCTTATGAGGCAAGAAGCCGAGAAAAGTAAATTCATTTACCGGTATTCCGGCGACAGAGAGTGCGGTAGTCAATGCTGAAGCGCCAGGAATGGGCACAATAGGAACTTCATCTCCAAAATGCTTTCGAATAAGTGCCACAAGGTACGTCCCAGGGTCTTGAATCCCAGGTGTGCCTGCATCGGAAATGAGTGCAAGATTCTTGCCTTCTTCCAAAAGACGAATCACTTTGTCGTGGACTGTTTTAGTAGCCCTACTTTTATAGGAAATGATCGGCTTTTCTATTGTGAGTGAGTCGAGTAATACTTTAGACACCCTAGAGTCTTCAGCCAAAATATAGTCAACATTTCCCAATACTTCAATAGCTCGAAGTGTAATATCCTTAAGGTTCCCAATTGGTGTAGCGACTATGTAGAGTGTACTCATCTAGAAAGTATACAGAAAAACGCCATAAATCCTAAAACAAAACACACTCGAATTTCGAGTGTGTTTTGCGAATTTTTGCAATGCGACTACATATGAGGAGATCCTCCAGACATACCAGCATCTGCGCTACCAGATGTTGGAGGTGTCATAGGTGAACTCATTTTCATAGGTGCCCCCTTGCTGGCTTTCATACCAACAACGAGAAGCACAATACCTAACACCAAATGAAGTATGTTATCGGCCCCATTTGCTGAAATAAATGAAAGGATGTCCAAAGAAATGAAACCGAGGATTGCTAACAAAAGATAGACAATACCAAAGATTTTCATCGCTTTCGCTGCATTCTTTTCATTTTTTGCAACACAGAGGAGGATGATACCTACCAAGAGATGCACAATATTGTGCAGTGCATTTGTATGGAAGATTCCCGCATCACCGACGATTGGATTTGAAATAAATCCAAGTAAGCCGACAACAACGAAAACAATTCCAAACACTATTGCAAGCTTTTTAACCATGCGAGTAGTGTATATACATTACCGGTCAAATTAATTCGACCTGAGATAGTATAGCTCCCCTAATAGTACCTGCAATGATTTATGTGGATAACAGTCCTTCTTATCGCGTGTGTTTCTTTATTACTTTATCACTGGTTTTAAGCCGGTGATTTTATTTTACTGATATTGTCAATTTAGTGTTTTTTTGATATAGTTCAACAACATTTGATAGAGTATTAAATGAATTGAACAGCTTGCATTGGGCGGCTAGTTCAGTGGTAGAACGCTGTCCTGATAAGACAGAGGTCATAAGTTCGATTCTTATGCCGCCCACCGAATAAATAATGGAACAAGAAATAGCTTGGCTACTACGAGATAAATATGCAGGTCAAAAAACTGATGCATTTTATTCTGATATAGAGCGACTCAAAGAGGGTGAGCCGCTTGCTTATGTAATTGGGTGGGTACCGTTCCTCGGCACGAAAATATATCTTGATTCAAAGCCTCTTATTCCACGAACTGAGACTGAATATGGGGTGGGAGAGTTAAGTAAAGAATTAAAAGAGAAAAATATTTCTAAGCTAAATATCCTGGATCTCTGTGCAGGCTCAGGCTGTATTGGTGTTGCACTATTGCACGAAATTCAACACGTAAATGCAGATTTTGTTGAAATGAACCCTTCACACCATGCCACAATTACAAAAAATATTATAGAAAATGGAATTAATCCAGCGAGAACCCAAGTCTTAGGTGGAGATTTGTTTGAAAATATTCATACAAAATATGATGTCGTAGTCTGTAACCCTCCCTATATTGATCCCCTACTCGAGCGTCGCATACAAAAGAACGTCATTAGGCATGAACCACATGAAGCCTTATTTGGAGGAGAGCATGGAACTGAGATTATTAAGAGAGTATTGAAAGAAGTATCTCAACACCTAAACAAAGGAGGTATATTGTACCTGGAACACGAACCAGAACAGCAAGAGGAAATTATAAAACTCGCTCCTCATACAGAGTTCTTCACAGATCAATTTGGAGTTGTTCGCTTCTCAAGAATTACTTTCTAGCAAAGAGTCTATTCTTCGAGCATACTAGTCTCGCCAGTAAAATTCTTAAGTGAATCAATAATTTTAGCAATATCGCCTTTCATGATGACAGGAATATTTGACCATGATTCTTTGATGCGGTGATCAGTAACACGATCTTGTGGAAAGTTATACGTACGAATTTTCTCACTTCTATCCCCTGTCCCAATCTGGTTCTTGCGATCAGCTGAGTATTTCTTAGCTTCCTCCTCCTCCTTGAGTGCGAGAAGTTTAGCTGTCAGGATTTCCATGGCACGCTCGCGATTACCACGTTGAGTGCGCTCGCTCGTCGCACGTACATCGATACCAGTAGGCTTATGCACAAGACGGACGGCCGTTTCAATTTTATTCACATTCTGCCCTCCTGCGCCGCCTGAGCGAGAATATTCCATTTCGAGGTCTGCAGGATTGATTTCAAACGTCACTTTTTTGCGAATAGGTAGCACCGCAACTGATGCAGTCGAAGTATGAATGCGACCATTTTTCTCTGTGTCTGGAATACGTTGAACTCTATGGACACCAGTCTCGTAACGAAGATCATCATATACTCCTTCACCTTTAATTTCAAATGTCGCTTCTTTGTAGCCACCAACATCAGTAATGGATTCTGATTCCTTTTTCCATGACCAGCCACTTGCAGTTGCGTAGCCGGAATACATCCCTGCTAGTTCAGCGGCAAAAAGGCTTGCCTCATCCCCTCCGGCCCCAGCACGGACCTCAAGTATGATTTCGCGTGGTGACTCCTCTACCTCGACATCATGCTTCTCAATTTCTAGGACTTGTCGTTCAATCTCAGCTTTCTGATCCAGAATATTTTTTAGCTCCTCCGTTACGAGTTCCTCCATGGTTGGATCAGCAAGAAGTAGTTCTCGTACTTTTTCTTCTTCACGCAAAAGATGCTCGTAGCTTTCGCCGAGGTAAGCTGTTTTATAATTTTTTTTGACTTCTTCTAGATTCATTAGTAGATAGTTAAAAGTAAATAATAGAGGATATCTCTTATGATTCTCTACGTATTATTTACTACTTACTATTTACTGGTTTCTTTGCACTTTCACGACGCTTCTTGAATTTATCAACACGTCCTGCAGTATCGATGAGTTTCTCATTTCCAGAGAAGAAAGGATGGCAGGCACGGCAAATCTCAACCTTGAATGATTCAATCGTAGAACCGACAGTATAAGTTGCGCCACATGAGCATGTGACAGCTGCTTTTGCGTAATATGTTGGATGGATTTTTTTCTGCATAGTATGACAACTCTATCATAAATCCTTCAGTGGGTCAATCATGGTTTGCTGGATAGTTGTGGCTTTCACCATTACAGAATTACCATAGACAGAGGTGACTGCAGTACAGGCTGTACCTCCTCCGTAATAGCGACAGGCAGCAGTTTTCTCGGCTGTATAGGTACCAGCACCTGCTCCTAGATCAGCCAAATAGAGTGCGGAGGCCATAAAGGCGTCCTCTGGAAGCCAAGGATTCGGTGGATTATGCCCTGTGGTCGTGGCAATTTTCGCTTGAAAAAGCTTCCACGTTGAAGGGATAAATTGAGCCGGTCCCATTGCGCCCCCGTAGCCATAACCAGCGATTGGGCATGAGACAAGAGTTTTGTACGGATCACGACCGAGCGCCTTGGTGATCTCTAGAAATGGTGCCACGTCTCGGGAGGGCTTCATAACACTAGGGATACTTGTTCCAGTCTTAGCTCCAACTCCGGCACCAGTGATAGGATCGGTAAGATAGCATGAACCAACATTTTTACCGAGGGATGACTCTTGTGTGAGTATAGCCAGGAGGAATGCTGGACGAACACCGGTTTTCTTTTGTGCTTCTTCTGCAAAGACCAGTGCATCACCAAATGGGATTGAGCTCGTGTCACGAAGTGCAAAGAGTGTCGCTCGAATTTGTGCAGCCTTCTTTTGTCGATCGGCAAGGATTGTTTGGTATGATTTTTCTTTATCCTTACTAACAGCTAGAAGTTGCTTCTTTTGACCCTCTGAAACTTCAACTTTATGCTTTGCGTTTTCGATCTCTGCTTTCGCATCAAGTTCGGCGTCTTGTTTTTTCTTCAGCTCATCCTTCTCTGTTTCCGTCTGAGTTTTATTTTGTTTAATAAGGTCAAGTGAGACTTTCATCGAACGCTTCAGTGAAGCAAAAGAGTCCACATCTCCATAGAAATTTGAAAGTGTATTACTCGAAAGTACCACATTGACGATTGAAAGATCATCAATTTCATTGGTCTTTCTAAGGATCTGACCCAAGGAATTTTTTGAATTAGCCATCTGCTCCTCAAGTGTCTCAATAGCAGAGCTTTTCTGGTTAATTTCCCCAGTCAGTTTTGTGATAGTGAGTTGGCGTGACTTGATATCAAGTTTGGCTTTATTGATTTGAGTGGTCAGAATTGAAATGTCTCGAGAAATTGAAGCTGATTGGCCTTTCTGTGAATCAAGTTCCTTTTGTTTTGCCGCAATTTCAAGCTCAAGTGCAGCAAGTTCAGCTTTAAGTTTGGCTTCTTGTGCCTCAACATCCTGGACAGTTTCAGCTTTTGCAATTTGGGATGGAGCAAATAGCACAAAAACACTACTTCCGGAAAGAAGTGTAATAAGTAGTGCTATGGTGATACTGCGTATAGAGCGGACCATGGATATATTATACCACAGTCTACTTGGAGCTATGCAACAGGAGTTTCTGCCTCCGCTAGAGGGGTGTCATCATCCTTTTTACCCTTTTTCTCTACTTCAATTACTGAGAGGTCAATAGGTTCTACTTCTTCCTTTTCCTCAACAAACGGTGCAATGAGAGCAACGATTTCTTCTGGATTATCAAGAATTGTAACGCCAGCTGGGACAGCAATGTCTGATATTTGAAGTTTCTGATCAACTTCGGCGAGTATTGATACGTCAATTGGAAGTGAGTGTGGCAGATTCTTAGGAAGAGCTTCAATTTCTATTTCATGAAGGACCTCAACGAGATTACCGAGACTGTTTTTGACTGCAAGTGCGATACCAGTAAATTCGATAGGAACTTTAACGGTAATTGGCTTATTCATATCAATGACGAGGAAATCAACGTGAAGAGGCTTATTTTTCACTGGATCAAACTGAATATCATGAATCATGACGTCAAGGGTCTCAGTTGGAGTTTTGAGACTAATTGCGGTTGATTCTCCAGCCTCGTGGAGGACTTTGAGAAACTCTTTGTCGTTGACGGTAATTGCTGTTGAAGAGGCTTTGGCACCGTAAAAAACAGCCGGGATTTTGCCAGCTTTTCTGATATTTTCAACACTTTCGCCGAGGGTACGTGCGTCGGCTTTTAGGGTAACGGTCATAGGTGATAGTATACATGAATTTTAAAGGAGATCAAGTGGTAGAATTGATGTTATCTGGATAATTTGACAGATTGTAGTTTAATGTTAATCTAAAAACTAGATAACACTGAGTAATGGATAACTCCTATGTATATTACTGTAATGGCACAAAAAAAGTTCTTACAGAAAGTGAAGCTTCTACAAAGAAAACAGAAATAATTGATAATGGACTAAAATTGGCCTCTGTTCCAGCAGTTCTTGAGTTCTGTTCACAGAATTTTTTAATTGGCCCGATGTCTCTTGAAATAGCCAATAATCTTGCAGAAGAAAAAATTTGAAGCTCTATTATGAGCTTTTTTATTTGCGTAAACTTAGATTAATGTTGTAAATATTTCACAATATCCTCCTTCCCTACCCCAACCTTCTTATGCGGGTTAAATATAGTTTCTGGATCAAAAAGATTTTTTACTTGCTGAAATAAGCTATAGATTTTGTCTCCATACATTTGCTTGAGAAATGGTGAACGGATAATGCCATCGTTATGCTCCGCGGTAATCGAGCCCTTGTACTCAAGTACGAGGTTATAGACACTTTCTGAGAGCTTGAGAATAATCTCTTCTCTGAGTGTGGCGTGAACATCCATGAGTGGAATGATATGGAAGTTGCCGTTAGCGGCGTGTCCTGCAATTGTATAGATAAGACTAGGATAATTACTCAAAAGTGCGTTAAGTTTTGGTAAAAACTCAGGCAGAAATTCAGGTCGAACAATAAAGTCATCAATAAACGGTGCGGTACGCATACTACCCGCGTGTTTCCGGAGAAGTGAGAAGCTGTCACGTCTAAATTCCCAATACTTTTCACTCTCACGAGCGCCTCGAGTGATATGAGTATGGAGTTTAAATTTCGTGAGTCTCTTGATGAGGTCAACACACTTTTTGTGCACAAGAGTTTCGGATTCACCATCATATTCAACAAGTAAAATCATGGCTGGAATACCGCCGAGGAGACTCATTGTGAACTCAGGTACAAATGAGAGCCCAAACCGTAGCGAACCCATAATACCCTTTGCATGGACAAATTCTCGAAAAAATTTTACACCAAGCTTAAATGTTTTATCGTCGTAGGACTCTACTGAGAGTGGTTTTGTGAGAAGAATTTCATCAACAATTTCACCCAAACGGTTTGTATCTTGAAGAAACACGACAGCAAGCTTGGTGTGTTGTGGTAAATCAACGAGACGAAGTGTAATCTCTGTAACTATTCCGAATGTACCTTGCGAACCCACAATGAGTTGGCACGGATCAAATATATCTTCATCACTTGTGACGCCTTTTGTCATAACATTCCAGAGGTTATATCCTGCAGAATTTTTGGAAACATTAGGCTTTGCCGCTTCAATTACCTCTCTATTTTCTTCAAGAATTCCGTAGAGTTTTTTATATAATTCTCCTTCAAAGCCGACTCCGGCGATTTTCCCATAGAGCTCTTTACGAGTAAGTGGTCGTAGTGTGTACTCATTACCATCATTGAGCACTATTTTAAGTGCTTTGACATAATCTTCAGTTTTGCCATAACGGAGTGTCAGCTCCCCTCCTGAGTTATTCCCCACCATGCCTCCAAGTGCATTAATACTCTTCGAAGCTGTATAACAAGGAAGGAGTAAATTGAGTGGAAGGGTTTTTGATTCAAGGTCTCGATAAAACGCACCTGGAAGTAGAGATACTTCACCTGTAATAGTGACTTCATGTGAACCAGGAAATTTAGGCACCATCATATATGGTGAGATTCTTCTTACTTCACCAATAATATTCATGTACTTGGAAGTATCAAGTATGATCGAGTCATTAAGCGGTCCGCCAGACATATCAGTGCCGGCAGCGCGGGGTGTGATTGAAAGTGTGGGATATTCTTTCTTATGATCTTTCACCCATTTGACGAGTGCTTGAATATCAGATGAGTCCTTTGGATAGACTACGAGTGCAGGCGTAATCTCAAAGAGACTCGCATCATGCGAGTATTTGAGTAGCGTCTCCGATGAATCATCGACATCACCTTTAATTATATTTCTTATTTCATCCTTCATATTTACCTATACTAGCTAGACTGTTTGCCCGTGCTCGTTCAAGCAGAAGTTTTTGGGCACCAGAAATGTCATCTTGGTTTGATGCCCAATGTGTGAGCGCATCATGTTGGATTGCTCGGCCATAAGAAAATGTGAGCGGCCAAGGAAGTGGACCCATTTCCTCAATAACTTCAAGATGTAGTGTTGATTCCGTATCGTCTTGCCCACCAGAGAGGAACACGATGCCGCCGACACTCTCTGGCACATGCTCTCGAAGACACTTAAGTGTAAATACTGCAACATCTTTCACACTCTCGCGGCTAGGATTATCGTGTCCACCGATTACCATATTTGTTTTTAGAATAATCTGGTCAATCGGAATATTCTGTTCAGTAAGTGTTTGGAAAAGTATATCGAGATTTTTACTCGTAACATCAAAGCATTGCTCAATCGTGTGTGCACCATCCATGAGCACTTCTGGCTCAATTATCGGAACCATACCCGCTTCTAGTACTACACGTGCGTACTCTGCAAATGTTTTGGCAGTCTCGTGCATGAGAGCTTCTGTTGGAGTACTAGAGCTGATAGTGTAAACACTTCTAAATTTCGTAAATGTTGCGCCAAGAGATTTATATTGCGTAAGTCTCTCTGGCAATCCTTCCAGACCCTTTGTTATTTTTTCTCCATCTGTACCAAAATTGGTGAGGCCTTCGTCAACCTTAATACCAATTTCGATAGCTTTTTCTTTCATAAGGGTCGTAAATGACACCCCGTCTTTAGTAGCTTGGTGGATGGTTTCATCAAAGAGAATCATTCCGGAAATATATTCCTCAATGCCTTCTGTTGTAAGAATAAGTTCTCGATACTCTCGTCGCATTTCTTCTGTCTCTGGAATTCCATAGGATTTAAACCTTTTGTTACAGGTCTCGATACTCTCATCAATTGCGAGGATTCCTTTGGGCTTTTTAAAAAGTCGCTCTATGATTTCTTTCTGCATTTCTCTAGTATACCAGCATTTAAAAAAGAAAAAACCGCTGTTAGGCGGTGATTTGAAGATGCTGTTTAATGAAGTTGCAGGCCTGAATTATTTCAGGATGCGCTTGACCGGGGTTGAAAAACTGATGAATTCCATTGGTGTCGATTTTCAAAACGGTCGGAGGTTCTTTATACTCAGTAATTTTTTTCGGATCTGCCAGGGCAAGCTGGGCTACATCCGTTTTTACACAATAATGCATCAGACATGCTACGTTTTCTGTAAGAATTAGTCCCGTAAATTCCCCGATGTGTGTGAGTTTAAAAAAATTTTCATGCTGAGGATTATCCCTGAACATGTCTATTATTCCTCCTTCAATTCTTTCGAGTGTAATGAAGTTTTCAGGCAATTTTTCGAAATTATAATTTTTCCCTTTTCTCATTGATTTTTATTTTCTGAGTATAAACTAGCACGTGTCTACATTAATGTCAACAGGCTAGATTTATACTGTATTTGCTACAATTACTCCTATGAAAACTATAGACTTTCTTGCGATTGGCGATATTGTGATTGACGCGTTTATTAAACTCTCTGATGCACATACGCATCATATGAAAAATGAGCTGGCTGAAGAGCTCTGTCTGCGTTTTGGTGACAAAGTTCCCTACGAGGACGTGAAGGTCATCTACGCAGTGGGTAATAGTCCAAATGCAGCTGTCGCAGCATCACGACTTGGACTCAATTCAGCACTCAGTGTAGTTGTGGGAAATGATGAAAATGGTAAAGGATGCATCTCAGCATTAGAAGGAAATGGTGTCATGACTGAGCTCGTTGAAACTGATCCTAGTTTGCCAACAAATTACCACTACGTGCTCTGGTATGGTGTTGAGCGGACAATTTTGGTTAAGCACGCACCGTTTATCCGTCATATGCCAGTCCTAGAAAATTCACCGAAGTGGATCTATCTTTCCTCTCTTGGAGAGAACACAGAAGCATTTCATCATGAGATTGCCGAGTGGCTTCGAGCACACCCTGAAACAAAGCTTGCCTTCCAGCCGGGGACATTCCAAATCAAACTAGGTCTTGAAAAAATAAAAGACGTTTATGAAATGTCAGAAATATTTTTCTGTAATGTTGAAGAAGCCGAGCGAATTCTTGGCATCACCGATGGTGAGCCAGCAAAATCAATAGAGGGCAAGAAAAAATTGATGGATAGACTTTCCAAACTCGGACCAAAAATAATTATCATGACTGACGGGATTGATGGCGCTTATGCGAGAGATAAAGATGGAACGTACTGGTTTATGCCAGTCTACCCTCACACACCGATTGAACGGACTGGTGCAGGTGATGCGTTTAGCTCAACCCTTACTTCGTGTCTCTCAATGGGAAAAACGCTAGAAGAAGCACTACTCTGGGCGCCAATTAATGCTATGTCAGTTACTCAGGGTATAGGAGCTCAAGAGGGTCTCCTTAGTGCAGAAAAACTCCAAGAATTCCTTGATCGAGCACCAGAGGACTATAAGCCGCAACAAATCTAACCTAAAGAAAATTTAAATGAAAAATACTCCTGAATCATTTAATAAAGGATCACCTAAAGATTTTAGACCAGAGTTTTGGCAAAATGAAATTAAAGCAAAGGAGCAGATTGCTGATACCAAAACTCTTGAACTCCAAAGGCTTAATCAAGAATTTTTACATACTGAAGATCCTGATCAGAGACTTAAACTAAGTGGTCGTATTGAACGAATAAAAGGTGAAATTGGTATGGCTGAAGTAATTCAGAAGATTAGTAAAAGTCAGATTTCAGGAAATAATCAGGAGAACTAATTTCGGTCAATAACTTTCTGTACGGCTTCAATAATATTATTCTTTCCCATACCATAGTGCTCAATAAGTTCAGCTGGTGTGCCTGACTGGCCATATTTGTCGTGTACTCCAACAAACTCAATTGGTACTGGAAAGATGCTTGCTAAGTATTCAGCTACAGCACTTCCCATTCCGCCAGCGATTTGATGCTCTTCGACGGTGACAATTTTACGAGTTTCTTTGGCAACAGTAAGTATTGTCTCGTGATCAAGTGGCTTTATTGTCGCAAGATTCACCACAAGTGCCTTAATTCCCTTTTTCTCAAGATCACGTGCGGCGAGTAGTGCCTTGTGGACAAGCGCTCCTGTGGCAATAATACCGACATGTGCAATACCGTCAGGGCGGTAGAAAATCTGTGCTTTACCAATCTCAAATGGTGTCTCGGTGGTGGTCATGACTGGGGTTTTTTCACGAGCGAGTCGCAAATAGGTTGGTGTATTGATCTTTGCCAGGGCAATTGTGGCTTTCTTGGCTTCAATTGCATCAGAGGGTGAGAGGACAATCATATTTGGAAGTATTCTCATAAGCGCCATGTCTTCAATTGCTTGGTGCGTACCACCGTCTGGTCCCACTGAGATACCAGCATGGGAGCCCACGATCACAACTCCGCGATCGTTATAGGTAATAGTCGTTCTAATTTGCTCCCAGTTGCGTCCAGGACTAAACATGGCATATGAAGAGACAAATGCTCGCTTCCCCATTGCTGCCATACCTGAAGCAACTGTGACAAGATTCTGCTCCGCCACGCCGACTTCAATAAATCGCTCTGGGAATTTATCTTTGAAAAGATGCATTTGGGTACTCTCAGTAAGGTCGGCACAAAGTGCAACGATGTTTTTATTATCCACACCGGCTTCAGCTAAGCCTTCGCCAAATCCTTTACGAATAGGAACCTGCTCGACATCATCAAGGAAAAGTTTCTGATTTAGTTTTTGTTCAGGATTAAGCATTTTAACTATCTATAATATTATTCATAATTTAATCATGAAGTCCGGGTTGCTGTAAATCAATTTGGCCAGAAAGACAGTTGATAAAGTAATCGTCACTTGCTTGCTGGGAATCAAATTTCATAGTTTTCATATTGTCTTCACATTGGCTCTCGTGTGATTGAGTGAGGGTGAGAGAATTTTGATGATCTTGCCAAAAATAATAGCCGACAGATATCAATCCTCCAATAACAATTATAAGAACTAGATCTCTCATATTTTTAAATTAGTTTTAACGGCGTAGTCGAAATTTCTCATAATACTTCATTCCGTGAGTTTATAATTTAGTTTTAGATTTTGATTTAGCATTTATTTTCTAGCTTTCAGGTTTGTAAATCCGATCAAAAGTGCTAGGAGTCCAAGAGGTATCATTTTAAGTGAATATCCGCCTTTTATTGACCAACTATCTGAAAATAACAAGAATATTTGAAAAGCTAAAAGTACAAACCCGATAATAATTAGTATTTTAGGAATTTTATCTTTCATATTATTGATGTTCGCTTTTAATTTTACCACCTAAGGTCCGCAATTCTTTCAATGCCATCATCGCTTCATCTTTATTCGGTGCTTTACCATGCCAATGAAAATCTCGTTCGAATTCTTTCACGCCTTTGCCTGGGATTGTGCGGGCAATTATGACTGAAGGTTTCTCGTACACTGCTTTAGCTTTCAAGATGGCATCGTTGAGCGCTTCAAAATTATGCCCATCAACTTCCTGCACATGCCAATTAAAGCTCTCATATTTTTTGGCCATGTCATCTAGCGGCATAATATCTTCAGTAAAGCCGTCAATCTGGATATTATTGCGATCAACGATGACAATTAAATTTCGAAGTTTTTCCTTAGCCGCCAATAAAATCCCCTCCCAGGTATTACCCTCATCGTGTTCGCCATCAGAGGTGAGACAGTACACAAATTTGTCAGAACTATTGCCTTCATCAATTCTAATTGCAAGTGCCATGCCGACTGCTTGAGAGAGTCCGCTTCCGAGTGGTCCAGAACTTGTCTCAAGCCATGGCATAAATTCTCTGTGCGGGTGACCTTGGAGTCGTGAGCCAAATTTACGCAGTGTCTGAAGCTCCTCTATAGGGAAATATGCAGCATGGGCCATGGTCGCATAATAGACCGGACAAATATGACCATTTGAGAGCACTACGCGATCGCGCTCATCCCACGAAGGATTCTTTGCATCATGTTTGAGTACATGAAAGAAAAGGAGGGTGAAGATATCAGTCATGCCAAGGGGTCCAGCAGTATGACCACTTCCCGCTTCCAGTAGCATTTTGATTATCGATTCGCGAATGGAATTTGCTGTGAGCTCAAGTTCTTTAATTTTGGAGTCGGACAAATACATTTTGTAATTATACCCGCACACTTATTTTTTAGCTATAAGTGAATTAATAATCCTCTGTTTCAAATGGAAACGAGAACTGCCACGAAGTTTTAATGAGGCTTCTTTTTTCCTTGCGTCACTCTCATCCCTATATGCTTCGTAATAGATTAAAATAAATGGTCTTCTATATTGTGTAGAAAAACTCTTGCCTTCATTGTGCTCTTTAATCCTACGTCTTAGATCATTTGTTGAGCCAATATATAGTTCATTATCTATTTCACTTTTGAGTATGTATACGTAAAACATATTTAAGCAAAAAATAAGTGTGCGGGTATATCATGCGTTTAGGAGAATCCGAGCAATGCGAAGCTCAGTATATGAGTATTTACCGTCGAGTGCTTCGTAAACTGGGGTCAATTTGTCAGTATCAAGTTCTCTAAATATATTGTGAATATAGGAAAGAGAATCTGTTACCTCTGGTTTTAGTAATCGAGTAATTTCATGAGGTGCAATCACTCTCTCTCGAATGAGGTCTTCAATATGTGAGAGTATGGTTTCAGCTTTGAGATTTCGTGTGTCTATAATTTCTTCGAGAGAGTGACCTTCACGCAGTAATCCCAAAGTTATGTGACGAGTTGAAAGCTCTTTATTTTTTATATGGAGTGTATCTGTCGTAATATTCGACATAAGTCTCCCGCCTGATGCAGTAATAAAATTAGAGTACATTGTTGTTAGTTCGTTATCGGATAGCGCTGAAAATGCAATTCTTGCATTTTCAGACTGAGTCCGAAGCATTTCATCAACTTTGAGTATTTCAGGGTGTACCTTAAATGTTTTTTCATTCCAGCCAATGATGTGGAGCCCAGAGAGTCTTCGTACGCGTGAAAGTGCGACGTAGCCTTGTCCATATTCAAATATATCGCGCAGATCCATGAGTGCTTCATCGAGACTCATACCCTGGCTTTTGTGCACCGTGATTGCCCAAGCGAGGCGAAGTGGGATTTGAGAAATACTTGCCCGAATCTTACCGTTCTCCTCAATACTCCATGTCTGCGGCTCGATCGTAATTTGTTTACCACTCGTTGTTTTAATAATTGGACTAAGAGAGCCTTTCTCAAAATCAATAATCACACCGAGAGTGCCGTTTACAAAACCAGCATTCTGATTATTTTTGGTACACATTACTTTTGCCCCTACTCTTAAGGTTAGCTCTTCTGGTGAGAGGCAGCCTTTTTTAAGTGATGCGACAAGAGCTTCCTTGCCCTGACTTGACATTGTGTACGTATGGGCCACACTTGCTAACCCCTTTAGCATCGTGTTATTGAGTTCATCAACGTTGGCATTGTGTGAGAAGAGTCGTGTCATGGCCTCAGGCAGATTACTATCAGTCACAATTCTCTCCTCAAGGTAGGATTGATGTGTGCTATCAAATTTATTGCTACGAATTGCACTAAGTACACTCAGGTACACATCATCGTCTTGGCGATGTTGTTCAGTTAGATAACAGACAACCGGCTTTAAGCTTGCCCAAGATGATGATTTAAACGCAAAATCTGAATCAAGTTCTGGAAGAGCTGGTTTCGTATTCTCAGAAAAATCATACGTGAATTCAGTCTCATCAAATATTGATTTTCTAGTTTTCGAAATACCTCGACTGCCGTTTTCCTTGGAAATAGGTGGTAGTTGAAAAAAATCTCCAACTAAAATCACTTGCATCCCTCCAAATGGTTCATCAGTACCTTTCACTTCTCGAATCACTCGATCAATCATTGTGAGCATGTTTGAGTGGAGCATTGAAATTTCATCAATGATGAGTACTTTGGTTTGATGAATACGCTTGGCAACATATTCAGTCGTTGCGATTTTATCAAGTGCGTAGCGATCAAGCTCCGTTCGAATCCCGAGTCCACTCCATGAGTGTATCGTCATCCCACCAATATGTGTGGCAGCAATACCTGTTGAAGCAGTAATCGCAGGTGTGATGGCGTGTGCATGTAAATACTTCACGTACTCATTAATAGTATGTGTTTTGCCCGAGCCTGGCTCTCCAGTCAGAAAGACATTGGCACCAGTTTTTAAAATAGTGAGTGCTTCACTTTGGGTCATCTTGAGGCACTAGTATATCATTTCTCAATCCTCTGCTATTTCTTGGAGTTTTCGGAAAGTATCGGCTGGGTTAGAGCTCTTCCATAGTGCCGAGCCCACCATCAGACGACTCGCACCTGCTTCAATCAGAGTGGGAGCATTCTCTAGATTTACCCCTCCATCGATTGAGATTTCCATGTCGCTTTCATAAGTATTCAGTGCCTTAATTTTCTCTATGACTTTTGGATTAAACTCTTCTCCTTGTGCACCAATGTGATCTATGCCCATACATTGAACGAAATCTATATATGGGAGAAGAGAAAATAATTTCTCGATGGGAGTTTCAATATCAATCGAGACTCCGATTTTAGTAAAGTCACGTGTGACCAGGTCAATTCCCTCAAGGAATTCCTTAAACTCATCAAGATTTCCCTCTGCTTCGATATGAAATATAATGCGCTTAGCACCAAGTTTCAAATAGAGCGCAAACTGCTCATGCGCTCTGGAGACCATAAGATCCAATTCATAATCAATTTGAGACCATAGCGGTAATCCTTCTTCTTCGCTTAAAATTCTCGCGAGTTCTCCACCAGCATCATTATTCGCATACGGCCACGTCTGGCTTGGCACAAATACACCGTCGCAGATATCAAGTTGGACTTCAGTAGCTCCAAGCGCAGTAGATTGTTGGATTTTATTACGAATTTCTTCGAAATCATCAGTGAGAATTGAGGGTATAATTTTGGCCATAATTATTTGGATTAGAATTTTGAAAGCCTTCGAACATGACGCTCTTCGTTCAAGAATTTAGTTTCGAGGAATACCCGAATTGCCTCTCGCGCTTCATCCTCACTAATAAAGCGAGCTGAGAGTGCAAGAATATTTGCATCATTGTGGAGTCGGGCGAGCTTCACAATTTCATACGGATCAGTACTCTCTCGGCCGTTAATTTCCACGGGACTTTTTGGTAGCATTGGGCCATAGAAAAGTGCAGCTCTAATACCAGGAACTCTATTGGCTGCCATAATCTCGCCTTCTCCTGTGCCACAGAGCACAATACCAAAACTTCCAGGCGTACCTAGAACTGATTCTGTAACAGCGCTCACATAATCAGGGTAGTCATCATGCTCAACGAATTCAAATGCCCCTTTATCTTCTACTTCATACCCTAATTCGCTCAAATAGGCTTTGAGAAGGCCCTTGAGTGTATACCCTGCATGATCTGCTCCAATGTAAATTTTCATAAATTACTTAAATTTAACCTAACAAGTAGTAATAGCGTGGCATTTATACAATGGTACCCAAGTGGTTTCTATTTCACAAGAAGATGATCCTGGTCCAGCAAAGTCCTGACAGTTATTAGAGACCGATACAATTGGAACGAAAAAATAGATAAGCAGTAGAATTGCAATCCCAAAGAGAATTATTTTCGTTCTTTCCGACATTTTAGTAGGTCTAATTATTAATTTAATGACTAGGATAAGTGTCTATCTCTGAGCCTCTATTCTCCTGGACACTTTTCAAATTCGCACAATGGGCCACTGCGACCGACTGCTGAGCCATCAGGACAAATCTTAGCTTCCATCGTACAACCAACTTCAACGGTATGGTTTTCGATGAGCGGCTTAATAATTGAAGCCAGAGTTATCTTCTCACCTTTGTATGGGATGATCGGATGAGTCCATGAGTACCAACCAAGTGCGACTATTGCAATAATGATGACTGTTTTGATCATTTGAATGTAAATTAATTATTATATAGGCAATCTTTTGCCATCTGACTCACCAGGCATATAGACATAAGGTTCAGGATAGCCCTTGTCTACCAATTTCACGATGTATCCCATTATAGTAGTTTTTTGTGTTTTTGGGCAATCTCCTTCACAAAAGCTTAAATCCTGGGCTACTGGTATGCATCTAACAAAAAAGATAGCTAAAAGGATACTTATAGCCAGGAGAGAGAACTTAAAGCTCCGTGACTTTTTGAATGGCAATACTAAAATTAGTATTACGATTATTAAAATAGCAAAAATTAACATAGTATTTTTATAACGAAATATTATTCCATTTAATAAAATAATCGAAGGCACTCACAAAAATTTTAGACTCCCTATAACAGATAGGGATGTATGGTAGTCCGCCATTCCATGACTGTCTGTCCGACTCTTCATTTGAGCATGGAATCACATCTCCTGTGGCTATCTGTTTTGGGATTATAGGCAGAGACGCTACTACAATAAGTGCGGCAGTTATTAGCAATATCTTTAATCTTTTTGACATATATTCAAATTTTATTAAAGATGGTTAAAATGATAATTAAATATTTTTCTCATACTCATCAATTAAATTCTTTATCTCTCTATCCTTACGGAATGTGGTTTTCGTCTGGAATTAGGCTCCGAAGCTTAGTTATCAAACTTTCGATTTGAGATTCAGTAAAATTATTATTTCTTGACAGTCTCAATAATATTTTACCATTTTTGATCAGAATCTTCCGTCTTGCTATTAAAATCACTATCAGGATCAATTTTAATGGTCTCTGTCTTTACTGAACCATCCACCATTTTAATCGTTACGTGAACTTTGTTCGAGTTTCTCGTATCGCTTTTTAAGTCTATAATTTCAGAGTATGTTATTGAAGGCCTAGTTTCTAATTTTCCGTGGGTCTCCTCAGATTGTTCGATTATTTCTTTAGCGTCGTCATCATGTTCAGTTTCTCCATATTTATTATTCTCTACATTTACTACAACAATATAATTCCAGGTACCATCATCTTTAAGTGCTTTAATATTAAATCTTTCAGTAAAAATACAGGCAATAAAATTATTTTTTTCGAAGGTTTGTACAAGGTTTTTCTCTACTTCACAAACTGAGTCACCATCTTTAATAGTGTATTTAGAGTTAAAAAGTTTTTTAAATTTTTCCTCTATAATTTGTCCTGGGTTTTTTGTTATATCTTCCATATTATTTTATTTGGTTACCTGTCTTAATAACATGCTCTATAAGGGTAGCTGTATATGCTAATTCATTACGATACCAACTTAATCGCAACAGGAACTGATTCATCACCTAAAATTCGATTCTCTACAGTTACTATACTTCCTGGCTCAAATTCCCATTTTTCATCACCTTCAGTTGATTCTAAACTACCTAGTTTATATACATTGGTTTCTACTTCGACTGAAGGTACTGGTCTAAATACTTCAGTTCCTTCATCTAAGAGTTTTACGTAGATTGTTTCCATACTAGATAGTCTTCCCTGTCTTGATGACATGATCGACGAGAGTAGCTGTATACCCCATTTCATTATCATACCAACCCATGACTTTCACAAGATTACCATCCACCACTCGTGTCATGGCGAGGTCAGCGATTGAAGCGTGAGGATTACCAAGAATGTCAGAGGAGACAAGTGGTTCATTAGTAACTGCAAATATATTCTTCCAGCGCGGGTCATTTGAAGCCTTAGTAAGAATTCCATTCACTTCTTCTGCAGTTGTAGGACGCTTAGCAATAAATGTCACATCGACGATTGAACCAGCAGGTACAGGCACACGGATAGAGATACCATCGAAGAGGCCTGTGAGCTCAGGGAAAGCTTTGGTGACTGCAATGGCAGCCCCAGTTGAGCTCGGTACGATATTCTGGGCAGCTGCACGGCCCTCACGAAGGTCTTTCTTACTTGGCCCATCAACAAGCGATTGGCTCGCGGTATAACCATGTACTGTATTGAGAATTGCTTTCTCGATACCAATAGCTTCATGGAGAATCGCAATAAGAGGACTCGCGGCATTCGTCGTACATGAAGCGTTTGAAGTAATATCGCAGGTACCGAATTTGTCTTCATTTACCCCGAGTAATATTGTCTCACCTTTTACTCCAGCGTTATCCCCTTCCTTTGCTGGTGCTGAAATGACAACTTTCTTCGCGCCATTGTCGATATGGAATTGTGCCTTATCAAAAGCAGTAAAGAGACCAGTCGATTCAACGACTACATCGATCGAGAGATCGCGCCATGGGAGTTTTGTCGTGTCTTTCTCAGAAATAAATTTAACTGTTTTCCCATCAATGACTAAATCAGTTCCGAGAACTGTAACTTCATGCCCCCATGTTCGGTAGACTGTGTCGTGTTTAAGTAAGTATGCGAGGCTCTCAATTGAACCAAGGTCATTAACCGCAACAATCTCAATTTCTGATCTTTCCCAGGCGAGCTTAAGAAATGCTCGGCCAATGCGTCCGAAGCCATTAATCGCAACTCGTATTTTCTTTGTATTCATAGGCTTTAGTGTAACAAAGCGCCTCTAAAATCTCAATTCAATGAAGTTACCGTAATTACAATCTGGTCTTTATCATGGAGGATTGTGTTCTCAAATGTATCAACTTCTGTACCATTGACGGTCATTGTAATAAGACCTGGTTCCGTTGCTGTCATGTTAAGAATATGCATGCTATCAAATGGTTTGTCCCAGACTGCGAAGAAATCGCCCAGTGTGAAATCCTTCTGTACTGGTGACTCTACATGGAGCGTGCCTGTCTCATCATGCGTGTGGAGTGAGCGCATGCATGTCGGCGTGATGCCAATATCTTTTGGAATAACCTGTTTTTCACCATTTATAATAATTTCTAGTATTGGGTGAATGTGATATTGAGTGGCCATGTCAGTAGTACAGAGAAGTGCAACATCACGACTTGAAGAGGTGCCAGCGACAGTTGTGGCTTTCTCAATCTCGCCACTACTTTTGTGAATAAAGTAAATTCCACCAAGAACTAAGACCGTAATAGCGACAAATATAATTGAATTTTTCATATAGTATATCTATATCATTAAGTACACTTATTGTAAAAGCTCAGTGAGAAGTTCTGTAATGACTTTCGGGTTTGCAGAGCCCTTGGATTCTTTCATAATTTGTCCTACCAAAAACTGGAGAGATGCTCCCTTGCCAGATTTGTAATCAGCCACCACTTTCGGATTTGAAGCTATGACATTTTGTACCATTTTTTTGAATGCATCCTTGTCCGTGCTCTGTAGTAATCCTTTTTCCTTGGCATAGAGGTTTGGCGAAATCTCTGTCGTTGTAAGTACAAGTAATATATCTTTTGCGCTTCGTGAAGTAAGCAATCCATCGCTAACCATAGAAATCAATTCTGCAAAGTGCAGAGCCTTGGGCATTTTTGAAGGACTATCTTTCTTTAGAATTCCTATAAGATCAGAGGTGACATAGTTGGAAGCAACTTTAACTTTTTCTTTATCTTGAAGTATGCTTGAAACTTCTTCAAACCAGGCTCCGAGTGCCACATCAGTGACATAGCTTTCAATATCTTCATCCTTGATTCCATATTCACTTCGATAGCGAGCTCGTTTAGCCTCTGGTAATTCTGGAAGTTCAGTTTTTAATTTCTCAATATCAAAGAGGGTGTGCAGTTTAAACTTAGGGATGTCTGGTTCTGGGAAATAGCGGTAATCCTGTGCATTTTCCTTTGTTCGCTGCGAAAATGTCTCCTGCTTCGCTTCGTTCCAACCACGAGTTTCCTGGACAATTTCGCTTTCCTTTCCTTCTTCAAATAATTTCTGCATCCGGTTGAGTTCAAATATGATTGCTCTCTCAGCTGATCGGAATGAGTTCAAATTTTTGACTTCGACTCTATTATCATTGAGCTTCTCTTTACTGTTTGATAATGAAATATTTGCCTCAACTCGAAGCTCACCTTTCTCCATATTAGCTTCTGACACTCCGAGATAGAGGAGAAGTAACTGAAACTCTCTCGCAAACTTCCCTGCCGCTTTGGCCGCGTTTTCAGCACTCTCGAATGTATGCGGTTCAGTAACAAGTTCCATCAGTGGTACCCCAGAGCGATTAAAATCAATCAGAGAATAGTCCCCACGATCGTGCTTGTTGTTCGCAGTATCTTCCTCGAGATGGATGCGAGTGAGTGAGAAGTCGGCAAGCATACCACCTGAGACGATCGGGTATTTATACTGAGAGATCTGATATCCTTTGGGAATATCAGGATAGAAATAATTCTTACGATCGAATTCTGTGAAATCAGCAATCGTCCCACCAACTGCGAGACCTGTACGAATGACGTGTTCAATCGCCTTCTTGTTTGGCACGGGAAGTGCACCGGGCTCTGCTGTACAGACAGGACAGATATTTGTGTTAGGACTCTCTTCATCAGGATCATTCTTACAGCCACAGAACATTTTTGAATTTGTTTTGAGTTCGGCGTGGATTTCGAGGCCGATTGTTGGGTAATAGGCGTTCATGCTTTCAGTATAGTGAATTAATCTCGCTCCCACAAGTTAGGATACAAAAGCTCAGGTTTGACAAAAACTCAATTTAGCCTTATTATATAAGGAGAAAATAAGCATATTATGATCCTGAGTGTAATTAAATTATTAAGAAATTATTTCCCCAACCCTTTTTGTCATCAAGTACTTGATACGATACGGCATATAAAGCCCCAACGGAGGGCGGTTGAAATTGCTAATTTTATCAATAGCGAATTAATCACAACCATTGGTTCAAATGCAATATCAGAGGATTTGGTAAATCAGTTGACTGCTTGCATTGTTGGTCAAAAAAATAAGCTTGATGCACATAGTCATCTTAGCAAAGTCCTTGACTTAAATAAGGGAAAAATTAGGGCAATTGTTGAAATATTTTTTCTAATTGATGAATATATTTCTCAACAAGAAATATTATATAAACAGAAACAGGCATATCATTTTCAGCGTTCTTGCCTGATAAAAAAGAAAGGACCTTCGAAAGAGACTGAGGAGCTGAGAGATAAGATTGATAAAATCAATTCTCAGCAAAAAAATCTCTCCATACAACAAAAAACGCAGGCTACATAGCCCGCGTCTTTTATTTTTCAATACAGATAACTAGCTTTTTGGCGCTTCCCCTGTTTCAGCGTCTTTGATCTCTGGCCCCTGTTCCTCAGGGGCTTGAGCATCTCCTGCTGGTGTCTCATTAGTACCTCCAGTTTTTGCCATAGCTTCACCCATTTTTGACATCTCAGTTGAAAGGTTCATTGTGGCAGTTTTAATTGCCTCCATATCCTGACCATCTTTCACTCCTCTAAGCGCAGTCATTTTCTCATTTACAGAAGTTTTGAGATCCTCTGGCAGTTTTGATTCGTTATCTTTGAGTGCCTTCTCTGCAGTATAGAGGGTCATCTCAGCAGTGTTTTTGACTTCTGCAACTTCTTTCTTTTTAGCATCTTCAGACGCATGTGTTGCCGCTTCGTCTTGCATACGCTTAATGTCAGCGTCTGTTAAACCAGAGGTTGCTTCAATACGAATAGATTGGCTCTTGCCCGAGGCTTTATCCTTAGCAGTCACAGAGAGGATACCATTGGCATCAACATCGAACGTAACCTCAATTTGTGGAATGCCTCGTGGGGATGGCGGGATACCATCAAGGATAAATCGTCCAAGTGATTTGTTGTCAGAAGCCATCGGACGCTCCCCTTGCACAATATGAATATCGACACTTGTCTGGTTATCAGCAGCAGTTGAGAATGTTTGGGAGCGTGCTGTAGGGATTGTGGTATTACGTTCGATAAGTTTGGTTGCCACTGAGCCAAGGGTTTCAATACCGAGTGAGAGTGGAATGACATCAAGGAGCAAGATATCGCGCACTTCACCCTTCAGCACACCTCCTTGCGTTGCTGCTCCAAGAGCGACGACTTCGTCAGGATTAATCGTGCGGTTTGGCTCTTTGCCAAAGAATGATTTCACTGCTTCAAACACTGCTGGCATTCGTGTCTGACCTCCAACAAGAATAATGTCGTTTATATCAGTTTTGGTAAATCCTGAGGCGTTAATGGCGCGGCCGAGAATTTCAATTGAGCGATCAATAAATTCCTTTGTGAGAGACTCAAGTGTTGCGCGACTTAGTTTCAAGAGTAAGTGGCGAGGGCCAGAAGCATCACTCGTGATAAACGGAATATTGATTTCAGTTTCTGGAACAGTTGAGAGCTCATGCTTGGCTTTCTCAGCAGCTTCTTTTAAGCGCTGAAGCGCAAGTGTATCCTTGGTCACATCAATACCTGATTCTTTCTTGAATTCATCAGCAATCCAGTTCATGATGACACGATCAAAATCACTTCCACCGAGATGTACGTCACCATCGGTAGATTTGACTTCAATGACATCATCACCAACTTCAAGCACTGAGACATCAAAGGTTCCGCCACCCAAGTCATAGACAACAATTTTGTCATTCTTTCTTGAGTTGAGCCCATAAGCCAATGCGGCTGCAGTCGGTTCGTTAATGATACGTTTGACATCAAGACCGGCAATGGCGCCGGCATCTTTGGTAGCTTTGCGCTGGGCATCATTGAAATACGCAGGCACTGTAATGACTGCTTCAGTCACTTTCTCACCGAGCTTTGCTTCAGCGTCAGCCTTTATTTTCTGAAGAATCATAGCTGAAATTTCCTCTGGCCTATACCACTTCTCCATGATCTCAACTTCAACACCTCCATCAGAGCCTTCGCGAACCTTGTATGGCAGGTTTTTGATATCCTTCTGAACATCTGGATCAGAAAAGCGATGACCCATGAAGCGCTTAATCTCGTAAATTGTATTAAGTGGGTTGGTAACCGCTTGTCGCTTGGCCAGAAGTCCAACGAGGCGATCGCCAGTTTTAGTAATAGCTAGTACTGAAGGTGTCGTACGGTTACCCTCGATGTTTTCAATTATTTTTGGCTGTCCACCTTCAACAATTGCGAATGCTGAGTTGGTGGTTCCTAAATCGATTCCAATTATTTTTGACATATATATTATATTTTAATTAATAATTATTTATTTTTATCTTCAAAATCTGATGATTGGAGTGGACTTGGTATAGATGCTGGCGTTGTATCGATTACTCCAAACTGCTTCTCGTAATTTTCTATCTGTCGTGTGAAAAATAATGCGATACTTTTAGCAACTTGTGGCGTCGTAGCGTATGGGTCTAGGTTATTACCTGATGTCATACAAAACATTATCGCTTCCTTACTAAATGCCCCAAGTGCTCCATCACAGAATTTCTTAGGTAATTGATTAAAATCTACTTTTTTTGGATCTACCATAGTATTTGTTCTTAATTAGTAATTTTATAAGGTATTATACATCTATTTCGCGACCGCTAAATAGATGTTGATATTATAGTCATGTGTGATAAACTGTCAAATATATGAAGAAAAAGCCTGAAATTTCAAAGGAAATCATAAAAATCCTCTCCGAAAGCAGGGCTGTTTCTTTGCCTACCTTGGTCAAAAAAGTAGTACAAAAGCCAACGCAGAAGCAGGTTTATGCTATAAATCGCTCACTTTCAAATCTTACTGACTCCGGCTTAATTGAGTCGATATCATCAGGTCAAAATGAATATGCCAGACTTTCTAAAACTGGCCGAGTTAAAGCCAATAGCCTTAAACTTACGACTAAGAATTCACTTTTGAATGAATGGGATGGTAAATGGCGGATTATACTCTTAGATCTACCTGAGAGTCGAAAAGATGAACGTGAAAGCCTTCGCTATTTACTTAAAAAGGCTGGTTTTGTGATGCTTAAAAATTCTGTCTGGATTTCTCCATACCCTTATGAACATTTGTTTGAAAACATAAAAAGAGATCTGGGGTTATCATCGGAAATGATAATTATCCTATCAAGCACTGTTGATTCTGAGACCCTAACTGGGCTCTCAAAGACCTTCTTCAGCTAAGTACTCTTGTAAACTTTTACTCTGGCAGGACGAAGTACCCGTTCTCCTACTTTATAACCTGACTGTGTAATTTCTGATATTGTATTACTCTGTGAGACATCAGCAGTTTCAGTATTTTCAATCGGTTCGTGAATATTATGGTCAAAAGCGTCCCCTATTTTTACTTCAATTGGTGTGACGCCATACTCAGCGAGTACTTTCAAAATTTGCTGGTGAATATACTCCACGCCCATGCGCCAATTCTTATCTACTTTCTCCCAGGCTTCTTTGTTCGAGAAAGCCATATCATATGAATCAAGCACAGGAAGAAGATCACTGATAAAGCGCTCTTGATTGTATTCAATGCTTCGCTTAAATCGTGAGTCCTCTTCCTTTTTATAGTTTATGAAATCTGCCCGTTCACGCTGAAGTTGAGCCAGATATTCTTCCTTCTCTTTACGACAAGCCTTTAGATCAGCTCTGAATTTCTTCAGTGTCGCTTTGAGATCTTCCTCCCCGTCGTCATTAAAGACTAATTCAACCACATCGTCATCTTCCTCAGGATTTAATTCATTTTTTGTATCTTCATCTTTCATTGTATGTCTATTATACAAATATCTCTCTTCAATACAACAAAAAACCGCTTGGAGCGGGATTTTGTGTGGCGTGTTAACGTTTTGACCACTGTGGAGCCTTGCGAGCTTTTTTGAGACCGAACTTGCGGCGCTCTTTCACACGAGGGTCACGTTTGAGAAGTCCTGATTTCTTGAGTGCTCCACGGAGTTCTTCATCAAGCGTGATAAGCGCGCGTGAGATACCATGGCGAACCGCTCCCGACTGTGACATGAGTCCCCCACCTTGCACTACAACAGAAATAGTATAGTGAGAATCAATACCAGCTTTGTCAAAAGGTTCCTTGATTGAGTTTCGCTCTGTTTCAGTTTTGAAATATTCGTTGAGTGACTTACCGTTTATTGTAATTTTAAAATCTTTGGCTTTCTCAAGACGTACACGAGCTGTGGCAGTTTTGCGTCGTCCGATTGTTTCGATGTATTTTGTAGTTGCTGACATACTTATTCGCTAATTTTAAGATGACTAAGAATTTCTTTATGAAGTTTATTCTTCGGGATCATGCCACTAATAGCTTTGAGGAGGAGCGCTTGGTGTCCAGCTTTCTCAATAGTCTTAGCATAGGTAGTATATTTGAGTCCTCCTGGATAACCTGAATACCTTGCATGTGAAGTGTCTTGCAGCTTCTTCTCCGTCAGCTTAAGAAGCTTAACGTTAGTTACCGTCACTGTAGTTGTTGGGACAGTGTTAGTTCGGTACGAAGGTAGTGTTTTGCCCATAAGCATTTTAGCAGCCTCGCTCGCGACACGGCCAAGCGCTTTTCCTGTTGCATCAATTGTGTAAGTAGTAGTCATAGTAGTGTAATTAGTGTCTATACAAATTCAATAACAGCCATCGCTGATCCGTCAGAAAGGCGTCGAGTAAGCTTCGTAACTCGTGTGTATCCACCAGCACGATCGGCATACTTTGGTGCAATATCATCACAGAGTTTCTTCACGATCTCGCGATTATTATAAAGGCGTGATGCAAGTAGTTTGCGCGCTGCAGGTGTACCTCGTTTGCCAAGTGTCAAAAGCTTCTCTGCATATGGACGAAGCTCTTTAGCTTTAGCAAGTGTTGTAGTAATTTTGCCACGTTCAAAAAGTGAAAGGGCTAGCGCACGAAGAAGTGCACGTCGCTGATTTGCTGGTCGGCCGAATTTTCTGTTTACATTACTGTGACGCATATAATTAGTTACGAATTATGAATTTCAAATTACGAGTTATTTTAACGTAATTCCGTAATTTGATAAGAGACGCTTGAGTTCCTGAACTCCTTTCTCACCCATGCCTTCGATATCAAGCAAGTCTTCCTTGCGCTTTCGAACAAGGCCACCGAGTGTTCTAATATTTGCATTCGTGAGTGCATTCATAACTCGGGTTGAGAGCTCAAGTGTATCGAGTCGAGTTTTCATAATCTCTGCGAGCTCTTCTTTGCGTTCAGGTGAATCTGTACTTGCTGATTCTTCATCAAGCGCATCACTCGCATCAATTTGTCCGCCGAATCCTGGGGTCTCAACACGAAAATCAAGCATGGCCTGGAGTTGTTCTACCATAATCTTAATTGCACTTTCAAGTGCGAATCGTGGAGAAAGTGTACCGTCAGTTTCAATGAGGATTCTGAGTCGATTAAAGTTAGTTTTATCGCCGACACGCATATCTTCAACTTCGTAATTTACGCGACGAATTGGTGAGAAAATTGCATCGAGCGCAATAGTACCAATCTCAACTTTAGCTTTCTGATGTTGATCTTTTGGTACAAATCCAAGGCCTTTTTCAATACGGAGTGAGATTGAAATTTCAGCGCTCTTTGATGTAAGTTCACAGATATATTGGTCTGGATTGAGTACTTCAACTTGGCCTGTGGTCTTAATATCAGCCGCAGTCACGGTCTTTGCTCCCTTCACAGTAAGCATGACTTCCTGTGGTTCTTCTGTGTTGAGCTTAAAGCGAACTTTTTTGAGGTTAAGGAGAAGTAATACGACGTCCTCCTTCACGCCTTCGATCGTACTAAATTCATGCGCAACATTGTCTATTTTAACAATAGTAATTGCCGCTCCCGGAAGAGATGAGAGAATAATTCTTCGCAACGAATTACCGATCGTATATCCGTATCCTGGATAGAGACTATCGATTTCGTACACGCCTCGCATGTCCTCTTCTGAGATAACGCGTGGCTTTGATGGGAGAATGATGTTTTGATCGCTCATAGATATAACACTATCTGTTCACTTAATTATTAAAATTATCGACTATAAAATTCAAGCACAGTACTAAAACCAGCACTACTTTCTGGATTCTTCGGATAGCCTTTGAGCGTGGCAGCCAGTTTTGCAATATCAAACGCGAGCCAATCTGAAGTTGTAGTGTTCTTTAATTTCTTATCAAGTTCTGAAAATAGCGCACTCCCTGTACTTCCCTGTCGAACTGCTATGACATCATTAGTCTTAACGGTATAGGAAGGAACTCGTACTTTTGTGCCATTAACGGTGAAATGTCCATGAGAAACCATTTGGCGAGCTTGGGCACGTGAAGCAGCAAGTCCAAGTCTGTACACGACATTGTCTAGGCGAGTTTCAAGTGCTTTGTAGAGAGATTCTGCGGCACTTCCTCCATCAGTTTGAGCCTTCTTCACATAATTTGAAAATTGTCTCTCAGTGACACCATACGTGAGTCGGACACGCTGTTTCTCAAGAAACTGTACTGCGTAGTCAGAGAGAGCTTTAGGTCGTGAGCCGGACTTTTTATTTTTACCCGTCGTCGACGTGGCAAACTTAGTTGTCTGACATTTATCAAACACTCCCGGTCCAAGACGTCTACAGATTTTATATTGTGGTGATCGTTTCATAGTATGTATGTAAAAAATTGAAATTAGACGCGACGTGGCTTTTTGGCCTTAACACCATTGTGGGGCACAGGGGTAATATCTTCGATTCCTGTGACATCAAACCCATGTCCCATAAATGAGCGGATAGTTGATTCGCGACCTGAACCAACGCCTCTGACGACAACATTGACATCTTTAATTCCAAAATTGGCTGCTTTTTCTGCAAGGATTTCTGCAACTTTTGACGCTGCAAATGGAGTACCCTTCTTTGCTCCACGAAAGCCCAGTGAGCCAGCTGAGGACCAAGCGAGGGTATTACCTTTTTGGTCTGAAAGTACTACCTTTGTGTTATTAAATGTTGCTTCCACATGCAAAGTACCCGAAGTAACTTTTTTCTTCGAGCTTTTAGACACTACTGGATCTTTCTTTGCATCGCTAGTAGCACCTGCTTCTTCTTTAGTTATAATTTTTTTCTTACCCATTGGAATAATTATTACAAATCTATATGTTATGTTTTCTCAAGCTTACGACGTCCGCTCGCCATTGTTTTGCGGACATTACCTCGGATAGTGCGTGAGTTTGTTTTGGTACGTTGGCCTCTGACTGGAAGTCTCTTCATATGACGCACGCCTCGGTAGCTCTTGATATCCTTGAGACGTTTAATATGAGCTGAGACTTCACGTTTAAGTGTACCTTCGAGCTTCATAGTCTCAATTGTTTTGCGGATCTTGTTCTCCGCTTCAGTTGAGACATCTTTTGGTAATGAAGCAAAGTCAACCTTTGCATCTGCCAAAATCTTTCTTGAAGTTGAGAGCCCAATACCATAGAGCTCCGTGAGTCCGTACTCAAGTCGCTTGCCTTCTGGAATTGTGATACCTAAAAGTCTCATGAAAATTATTGTTTTTGTTTATGTTTTGGATTTGAGCAAATGACATGAAAATGACGCTTGCGCTTCACAATTTTGCAATTGTCACATATTTTTTTGATCCTTGAGCGTATTTTCATTAGTGTCGTATTTAGAGCGCACGCAAAGAAGAGGAATGACCTCTTTCTTAGTACTCTCTAAACTTCTAGAGAGTATAACGTATTTATAAACGTTTGACAACCCTACCTTTGCCCCCATATGGATCAAGCAGAATTTGGACCTTATCGCCTATTAATACTTTGATTCTATGCAATCTCATGCGTCCCGCTAAATAGGTAAGAATGATAGTACCGTCTGCAAGCTCTACCCTAAACATTGTATTAGGAAGTGCTTCCACTACTCGTCCATCGACGATTGTTTCTTCTTTCTCATTATTGTTTTGCATGAATTGACGTAGTAAATATAACAGGTATCTTACTCTGAGTCAACAGATTTATCGGGTACTATACCGTCACTTTCAATAATTAATGTAATTTCATTTGGATCAGTAGGTAATTTAGTCGCCCAGAACGGTCGCATGGTCACTCTTGCATGAAGTATACCAGGGAACGATTCCAAAATTGTGCCCACTTCACTTTTGGGCTTGCCACTGAGTGCTTCTTTAACTTTGGTCTCATCAATCTGCCAGAGTGCATGAGGAGCTCCTGAAGCACTAAATGTAATATTCTTAGCGGTAAGTGGATCAATTAATTGCTTGTTCTGGATCTTAAACTCAAGTGATTCAAGATTTGTTATAAGAATGTCTGTTGCATTAACTGGAGCCTTCAAATGTTCTTCCATGATTGTTTTGGTAAGGGTAGCTTTTGAGAAGAAGATAGCCGTGAGAGTACCACTAGCAACCACCGGAATCTGCTCTTCTTTTGAGGAAACCTTTGGTGCCAAAGTATCGGTGGTAATAAAGACACCATCATCGTAGAGTATGAAGTCAGCAGGAATTTGTGCTCGCGCTTTTTCCAGAAGCTTGTCTCTTAACCCGCCTTTTGCTTGCTCAAAAGCGGTAGTTGCTTCTGCTAGCGTAATAGTATTTTGCAGCTCGTTTGTGCCACCTGTAAGTGCAGTTTTAGATCTACCATAGATTTTGTCGTATTTTGCTGAACCTTTGAAACCGAGAATCTTGAAATCAGTTGCTTCACTATCATAGGCTTCACCTGAATTTTCAGCAGTAACCGTTACTTCAATAGATCCAGGTGTCACAACAGTATCCTTTGTTGTGAATCCAGGAATAGTAAGCGCCTTGTCAGTAAAGTAAATCTTGCCATCGGGCCGTGTGAGACGAGTATTTATTAAAAGGTTTTGTGGACTTGTACTATAGGCATTATAAAGTACCACTGTGCCAGTCGATTTAGTTGGAGCCGTAGCAGTGCCACTTTTGGCCACTGAAACAGTATTAGTATCTTTTAGAGACATAACTTGAAATGATAAGTTAGTGACACTATCTTTTGAAGCCGTGTACGAAGAACTGACAGTGAAATCAGCAACTTTTGGAGTCACCGTAATCTTTGTCCCCGAAAAAACAATCGAGAGTACAGCGACTAGAGCGCACACTGAGATTATTGCACTGACCCATACACGTTTCCTGAACAAAAATCGGCGTGACGTTGGTGTTCTATATGAACGTGTAACAACTGGCTCGGGTTCACGTGAGTAAACGCGTGATTCCCTTGTATCAATTTCTTGCGGAGCAGTAACAGCCATTGGTCTAGGTTCACTTCTCTCAAATGAAGTTTCGTTTTCTACCTCAACTCGAGCAGTTGCTTTTGTTGTTTTCTTACCTACAGCCTCTGCTTTGGCTTTTGATAGTTCTAGAAAGAAAGCTGATGGCTCTTTTTTCGGTGGTTTAATATCTTCAATATTTTTTGGCATATAAATAATTAGTTAGTAGCTTGATAGAGTACTTCAGCGGCAAGAAATGGATCACGGGCAACATTAGTACTGAGTCGAATATGGTCTGCAAATAGTTTCGTCGCGATCGGAATAACCTCAAAAGCTCGGTCAGTAGCAGTATAGCGATGGAATGCCTCATTTTCAATCACCTCCTTACTCCAAGTAAGTATTGCTTCGTCTGCACTAAGATAGAGTATGCTTGGCACTGTTCCATTTTTCATGAGACTCGTCAGCCCGTTACTAAATTCCTTTACCCAATTTTCATTTACGCTCTTTAGTATACCAGAAATTTTGTTTTGCTCATCAAGACTAAGTGCTTTTTCTGAATACATTCTAATTTTCGAATAGGCCGACTCAAAACCAATCGTATACCCATCCATAAGTGCTCGTACGATATTGTGTATACCGATTGGAAATGTCGCTGATTGGGTCAGAACTCCACTTTTAATTATTGAAATTTCTGAGATTTCTGCACCTATATCTAAGAATATGAAATCTTCCTGGGCACCTACGAAATCCCTAATGAGTACATAGAGTGAGAGTAGATACGAATGGAATACAATTTTTTTGTGTGGGAAAATTCCACGCACAGTATCAGTTATCGTATCAAGAACGATTTTGGGACTAGCGCTAATATAAAAAGTGAGGGCAAGTGATTTAGCACGTGCCCCAATTGGGTGATTCACAGGGTAGCCATTGAGCTCGACATTGAGCGTCTTTTCTTCAATCGTTTCGAGCGCATTATGCAGTTCCTGATATTTCGCATTCGCAGCTGATTCAAAGATGTCCGATTCGCGACGAAGCATTTCATTTAATAGTTTATGGGTCACAGAAAACTCTATGTCCCGTGAAGAGACAACGCGCCTTACTTGTGCGCTATACCACGGAGCACGAAGAAATACTGAGATACTCGATGGAGTACCAATATGTACGTCATGGATTTCAGTGAGTGCCTGCTTGAGCGCGCTCATCATGCCCGTGAGAAAAATCTGGAAATTTAAATCATCTTTGAAAAAAACAGGCTTGCGTACGCTAGCAAGGATTTCAGTTTTCGTCTTACCATCTTTTACTATGGTGTGACTTAGCGCGGCTCCAACTGAACCAGAGCCTAAGTCAATAGAAAGTCTAAGATCTGAATTTCCATTTTTCTTTTTACTTCCAAAAAACATGGTCTTATTATATACCAAGCAAATGATTCTAAGAAAGAATTGCTTTGATTCTTCGTACACCTTGTGATGAAGCTTCTTCTTTCTGGATTTTAAAAATTCCAAGTTCACTCGTACGTGAGACATGTGGGCCACCACAAAATTCTTTGGATATCGGATTACCATCTTTATCGACAATCATATATACAGAAACCATATCAGGATACTTGGCACCAAATTCCATTTCTGCTCCGATCTTTTTAGCTTCCTCGCGTGGCATTTCCTTACGTACTACTTCAAGGTCTTGTGTAATCCACTCATTTACACTATTTTCAACTTTGATCTTCTCTTCATCAGTCATCTTCCGATCAAATACAAAATCTATTCGCAATCGCTCTTCGGTAATATTACTTCCCCGCTGCTTAACTTCTTTGCCCAAGACTTGTTGTAGTGCAGCAAGTAATAAATGGTGGGCAGTGTGGAGCTTAATTGTTTGCTCATTATGATTGGCGAGTCCACCTTTGAACATACCAGCTGAAGCAGTTTGGGAAAGCTTTTGATGCTCTACCATTTTTATATTGAAATCATCGAGATCAATTATCTGTCCCTTTTCTGTGGCAAGCTCGAGCGTCAGTTCAATTGGGAAACCATAGGTGGTAAACAGGACAAATGGATCAGTGCCTTTCTCGAATTCTTTTAGGCCAGTTTCCAGTGTTTGATGAAATTTGATTTCTTCTTTATCTAGTTCTCTTTTGATGTGTTCGAGATTAACTACTAAGTCAGGATATGCATCTTTATATTTTTGAATAAAATCATCAACCAAGAAATCAATGGTTCCATATTTAAGACCAAGATAATCCACAAATCTAACTGCACGACGAATTAATCTTCGTAATACGTAGCCTTTACCGTTGTTGGAGGGCAGAACTCCATCATTAATAATGAAAATAGCTGTTCTTATGTGATCTGCTACTACTCTAATTGCTCTCTCATCTTTATTTATTGCAGCACTTCTAAGATTTGTGATTATCCCCCCGAACAAATCTGTATCATATGCAGTCTTCTTGCCCTGCATGACAGCTGTGATTCGCTCAAGACCAGCACCGGTATCAACATTGCGTTGTGAAAGTTTACCGATAACCTTTCCATCTTTTTTTTCATATTCCATGAAAACGTCATTCCATATTTCGATTACATCTTCTTTTTTGACCGCTTCAATAAATTGCTCATGCGACAGATCTCCAATCCTACCAGTCACATCGTAAAACATTTCGGTACATGGACCACATGGGCCGTTGTCTCCTGGGCTCCACCAGTTGTCATCAGCAGGTAACGCATAAATGCGATTTTCAGGAATTCCGAACTTCATCCAAACCTTCTTTGACTCTTCATCAAACGGAGCATTCTCGTCACCTTCAAATACCGTAACATAAAGTTGGGATAGATTAAGTCCAAGACCCTTGTTGCCTTCATCTTCATTATCTCCAATAGTTAAAAATTTAAAACTATACTCAATAGCCTCTTCTTTAAAATATGCACCTAACGACCAATTGCCCATCATTTCAAAGAATGAGAAGTGGCGATTGTCGCCGATATCATCAAGGTCACCTGTGCGAACACATTTTTGGATATTCACCAGTCGATTTCCTGACGGATGCTTCTGACCAAGCAGATATGGTACGAGTGGCTGCATCCCAGCAGTATTAAAAAGTACTGATGGATCATTCTCAGGTACAAGTGAGGCCGAAGGCAAGATTGCATGGCCACGTTTCTCGAAAAATGTGAGGAATCGCTTTCGGATTTCTTCAGATTGCATATATGTAAACTACCATATATCGGGCAAATAAAAAACGGATACAAATTATTTAGTATCCGTGAATTGTATATTTCAGAAGTGTCTTCCAGAATTGAGGTCTGGTCCTATAATTTTTATACTCTTCCTTGTTGTAATAGTGTCAGAGTTCATGGTCTGCATTTCGATCCTATCCTGATACCTTTTAACTTGTTCACTTAGTATTGTCTCCCTTTTAACACTTTTTATAAGATGCACGAACAAAATTATAATTATCGCCAACAAAAAAATATAGCAGAAAGAGACTAAGAAATGTAGGGGTTTCATAGAGTTAGTTTTCTAACTACAATTATGCAAAGAAGTAAATATTTGTCAAATAGAAACGGCCTGTACTGTTCTCACAAGTTTTTTACAAACTTCTCAAGATTTTTGGGTTTCAAGCCACTTTTTATATATCTTCGCCATAGACTCAAATCCTTTTTGATTGTCAGCAATTAACTCTTTGCCATGTACAAGCCGGATACTAGCATTGATCTCAATGTTTTTCTTGCTTAAGGGAACTTTCCTCTGACGAAGGATCCTCTTTTTCGCTATTTCAAATATCTTCGTTTTCGAGCGAGTGACACTACTTATAAATGCATTAGCACTAAGCGGTTTACCTGTAGTCATTTGTACAAATTCAGGAAAGGTTCTCGCTGAGCCAAGTTCCCAGGCTTTTTGAAGTTCTTTGCCAACTTTTGGATTATCAACTATATAGCCATATTTTTTATAAAAGTATTCTCTTCGCTGAGCCACCGCGAGTTCTGCCAAACCATAGGCATGGTATGAGCAAGCATTTTCCCAAGTATATATATGAGGTACGTTCAACAGCGAGAGTGAATCCTCATCGCGTGGTGCATAGATATGATTTACTTTCTTTGCCAGAGTTTTAATTTTTTCAACTGTGAGATTTTTTGAGCTGTAAAGTGCTCTCTCAAAATACGCAACTGCCATGATACTCATAAGAGACAGTGGCATGAGTGGGTAAATTTTCTCAAGTTTTCGCTCAAAAAGTTCAAAAGGATATGATTTACCTTCTTTATTTTTTGCATAACGATCTCTCCATTCATTGCTTCCAAACATTGAATCCATAAACATACTTTGCGACTCAGCCCAGGAAGTAGAAGCAGGTGGGTATTCTGTATTAATGCAAGATTCTGAAATCTCTGAATTAAGTAGGTGTGCAGCATGCCCTCCCTCATGGAAGAGCGTATGCATTCCTTGATACCCTGAGCCAACTTGTCCATAAACAACGTTGCAAGTGAAATTAGAGGAACCTGTAAACCGCTTATTATCTACTTTGTAAATAATATCCGGCCAGTGGCAGAATCCGTTGCTATATTTACCTTTGCGATCCAAAAGATCGAGTGTAATACGAGAACCTTTGAAATCTACTCCAAGCGCATCAAACGATCTACCCCAGCGAATGAGCGCGTCACCAAATTGGAAATATGGATCTTCTTCTTTGGTAAAATCACCGCTCATCATGTACCAAAAATTCCATGGTTTAAGAAGTCCAGGCATGGTTTTCTCAAGTTTCTTAATATTTAGAAATGCAAACTTTGTTTTTGCATAAATTTTGTCAAAAATGGAGAAGAGTTCTCTCTTGGTCATTCCCTCTTCAGTTTTGAGTTTATAACTATAGAAATCAGAAAACCCAAGTGTTCGAGCGAATGTATTGCGTAGTTTAATAAGTTCTAGATACTCTTTAATATGCGTTACAGCGAGTCCTTCGCGCGCCATAAATGATGCCTTCCGGACCTCCTCATCTTTGTGAGTAACAGTTATCATCCGCATTTTATTCTCAGAAGCTGCGACAAATTTACCAGACTCATGATCACGGTAGCCTTCTTTTCTTGTTGCACGGATTTTATGAATTTTAGCTTCAAGTAAATCTATTCTTTCTTTCAATTTCTTCGCCTCATCTGGTATTTGAAAACGGCTAAAGAAAAGCTTCCAGTAACTAAGTCGCTCCTTGTGAGATTGGTTTATGTTTTTCAGTTTCAAAAACCTATCAACTTCCTCTGCAAGCGCCTTATCTGAACGGAATTTGTCCCGTGCTTTGAGTGCGGTCTGCATATTTTCATCTACACTGTGATCTCCCATGTATGAGAGCCAGAAAAGATCTTCATATCTTTTGTGAAGTTCTACATTCGTTTTGTTTAGATGTATTAGAAATGTTTCTGGACTATCCGTTTGTTTCTTCATTTTTATCTTCCTCATTAGTATCTGTAAATTCTCGAAGCCTATGCTCAACGAGCCAAAGGACTAAGAAAATAAAGAGCGTAAGTATTGTTACGATAAGTGCAAGCGGATAGAAGCCAAACCCTACCGCCATACCAATACCAGCTGCGACCCAAATACTTGTCGCAGTCGTAATTCCGGTTAAATGTGTATGGCGAAGAATAATTAAGCCAGTGCCGAGAAATCCAATACCGGTAATAATTTGTCCAGCGATAAATGTAGGATTAAATCCAGCAAGTCCTGCATATTGTTCACCAACGAGTTCTGAAATGATTATAAAGAGTGCTGAACCCATTGAGACAAGTGCGTAGGTACGCATCCCAACAGTCTTGTGTGCAAATACACGCTCAATACCAATCACCATACCAAGTCCCATCGCGAGAAAAAGTTTAATAATTATATCTCCGTAGAGCGAGAAAAATTGTTGTTCCATATGTATAGAGTATAGCAAGTCAGAGCTATTTGGAAAATCATTACTCACAAACGCCACCACCGAGACACATTCCTCCGTCATAAAGGACTATCGATTGACCAGCTGAAACTAAGACTGGTTTTTCAAAAATAATTTTAACTTCGTCCTCAATTCTACTTGTATTTTCATATTCAATACGACATGCAAGTTCCTCACCATGATAACGAACTTGAGCGGTATATCTTTTATTTTCTATTGGTTTAATTGAAATCCAATTTACTTGTGTAATCATTCTAGCATCCGTCAGAATGTTGGAATGATCCATTTGAATATTACTTTTCTTCTCGGCTACCGTGATAGTATTTTTTTCTATATCTTTTGCAATAACAAAAAGCTTAGAATCAGTAGCGGATTTTTTAGTTATAGTAAATCCATGACGCTCGCCAAGCGTATAAAAGAGTGCACCATCGTGGTAGCCAATTTCCTCCCCATCTTCATTTAGTACTTTCCCTTGCTCTGTTTGTATGTAGTGCGAGAGAAACTCTTTCATATCTACCTCACCTAAGAAACAAATTCCCTGACTATCTTTCTTCTCTGCGTTCGGAAGATCATACTTCTTTGCGAGTTTCCTCACATCGGCTTTCTCCATTTTCGCTACCGGAAAAAGCACGTGTACCAAATCACTCTGTGTTAGTGTCCAAAGGAAATAGGATTGATCTTTGGCTGGATCTTTACCTTTATATAATTGATAATTACCATTTTTTAATTGATTTTGTGCGTAGTGTCCTGTCGCAATATAGTCTGCACCATGTGCTTTGGCGAAATCCCAAAAGACACCGAATTTTATTTCCCGATTACACATTACATCAGGATTTGGAGTTCTACCTTTTTGATACTCTTTAATCATATAGTCTGCAACCTTCTCTTTGTAGATAGTTTCCGCATCAAAATCCATAAATGGAATCCCGAGGTGTGCACAAACCCGAATTGCATCACGTCGCTCTTCGGGCCATGTGCAGACAATAAAATCAGGCTGCCATGTTTTCATATACACCCCTACTACTTCATAACCCTCATCTCGAAGAAGCGCAAGTGTGACTGCTGAATCAACTCCGCCAGATACTCCAACGAATACTTTTTTTCCTTTCATCTTTATCATAGAGGTACACTGAAACTACTAGAAAATTCCTCTTACAGCAAGTATCCTCAATAAACCCTATGCTAGTACTAGCCGATCTTACAAGGCAATAAGTTTTTTATAGAGCTCAAATGTGGCACGGGAGTCAGATAGTGCGGTATGGGCATTTTTGTTCTCAACACCAAAGAGTTGGCAGAGTGAATAGAGTGAAAATTTTTCAATATCTTCGCGCTTCTTGGCTTTGGCATACGCAATTGAGATAGTATCGAGTTTATGGAAATGCATTTTATTCTCGACGCCGGTCTCAGCAAAGGCTTTAGCAATAAATGACCAGTCGAAGCTTATGTTGTGTGCAACCATAACTGCCCCTTCAGTTTTTTTACTAAATATTTTCAGAGCTTCTGGGAGTGAGTACGCGAGTGCCCAATCTTCTGCCGAGTAGCCATTCACCCGAAGTGCACCGCGTTCTGCTTGCTCAATTCGTTCGGGTTTAATTTTTAGTTCAAATTCTTCAATCACTTCAAAGAGCTGACCCTTGACCGGATCAACACTTTGCCCAACTACTACTACACCAATTTGAATAATCTCATGCACAAGTAAATTGAGACCAGTTGTTTCGATGTCTATGAATGCTAGGTTTTGTTTAAACATACGAATTAGTAAATAGATAAGTAGAAAATAGTTAATAGACGTTTTATACTATAAGACTAGCGTAAGTATTTGTCGATATTAGCCTTATGCTCAGTAAATGTCTTGGCATAGTGAATTATGCCAGTCTTGTCATGCAGATAAAAGTAATAAGGCGAATCTTTTGGCGAGAGGACAGCTTCTAGTGAAGCAAGGCCGGGATTACCGATGGGAGTTGGTGGTAAACCTGCGTTTGTATACGTATTGTATGGGGTGTCAGTTTCAAGATCTTTAATGGTGAGTTCGGCACTCGTCTTGTGTAGGATGTACCCAAACGGCGCATCAACTTGCAAATGCATCCCTTGCTTGATTCGCTTCCACAAGATCCCCGCAATAATTGCCCGATCATCACTCTCACCTGCCTCAGCTTCAACAATTGAAGCCATCGTCACATAGTCAGCCCAACTATGTGTAGTCTCTATACTTTTTACTTTGAGAGACTCTGTTTGATGTTCAAATTCTTGGTGCATACGATCTCTAATATCAGCCTCACTTGCAATGGGGCTAAAGAAGTACGTGCTTGGGAACAAGTATCCTTCTAATCCTTTAGTGTCGTCCATAAACTGCACTGAATCAAAATTTGGATATTTATCTTCCAAAACTCTTGTCATTTCAAGCCGAGTAATCCCCTCTGGAAATGTCACTTTTACTTGTTCAATACCAAAATCCCCACTACTAATCCTCTCGGCTACATCCAATGTCCCTCCAGTAGTTTTAAAATAGTAATCCCCTGGAATGATAGTCTTCTCTTTTCCCAGAAGTACTACCAGTGACGTGAAAAGTAATTTTGAACGAATAAGGTGAGCTTCATGTAAATCTTGTGCAAGCTCCTTGAGAGTCTCACCTTTATTAATGGTTATATAGATTGGTGAGGCAAGAGAAGCCCCTGGTGCAACAGTCGCAATAAGCAAAAGAAATATCACAATGCTTACAAGGAGCACCGCAGTTTTCCTCACTTTTTTCGTGTGAGCCACTTTGTATTCACTTATAGGTTCGTTGTAATAAGTATCCATGAATTAAATCGGAAGGTCTGTCGGAGCCTCAGCTTTTTTGGAATCAATGCGCTTAAATGACGGAGTTTCTGAAACACGTCCTGGGAAGTGGTAGAGTGTCGCGAGTTCTTCAGTTGAGAGTACGAAAGGATCTTGATGTGTCGTATCAAAAAAAGGTGGATAGTAGTATTGGCGAAGCTTGTAGGCTTTAAAGAAGTCAATTTTCTTACGTAAAAAGCGGTTACCTGAAAAATCTTGCCAGGGATGGTCAAACGCCACAGCACTTTTGGCACCTGATGGAACAATAGTATTTGAAAATGGCGAACTAAATGGTCTAAAGAGTACCGAGAGGTTTGGTACCTGCATACCAGAGTATTTATCCTTGTGTGCTATGTAGAGAATTCTCATACCACAGTCAAATGAAAACTTCTGCATATTTCGCTCCATTGATTTAAGTACATCCTTTTTCTCATCAGTGAGAAGCGCAATTGGGTTATCTTTGGCTTTATCGGCCGTCACAAGACCTGAATCAACAAGTGCCTTAATTTCCTTTTTTATATATTCAGCTCTCTGTTGGGCACCAAGTTCCTGAAGTGAATCCTTTTGGAAGTAATGATCTTTTGATGGGTAGCGACCAAATGAAAACGCTGAGGTACCTTTCGCAGGCACTCCACGAGTAATAATCTGCATCCAAAGCTGTTCACCTTTACCAATTGAACCAAAATATTCTAACAGCGGAGTCAGTGGATCAATTTTCTGTTCTTCTTCTAGTGAGAATTGCTTGTCCATACCGTAGTCGATATAGGTTTTGATTGGAAATGGATCGGGCTTTGCAAGTTTGTACTGCCAACCAAACATCTCCCAACCATTATCTTTCGTAAAAGGTGGAACGGCTTCTGTGTAATCTGGCACTTCGGCAATTTCGACATCAGGATACTGAGAATATACTTGTGATTCTACAAGAGATTTATACTGTGCGGGACAACGAATATAAAAATGGATATCACCCTCGATCGAAGTAATCTCAAGCGAAAACCAGAGTAAGACTTTGCCATCCCAATACTTTGCCTTCCAAGTTGAGACACCACCTGTTTGATAGAGGGCGTTCATCAGAATAAATTCCATCGCTTGCGGTGATTTCCAAATTTCTTGGGGAATTCTGACTTCAAGAAGCTTAAAATTAAGCGAGGCAAGATAGGCATGGCGAATGTAATTAAGCCACATATGCCAAGAAACTAATCCAAGAATAGGTACAATCGCATACGGAATATAATGCCACACATAGTAGAGTGCTTCGCGTGAACCAATAGTGAGGAGATCTCCAAAAATCATAATTTAAAGTATAACGTGATTAGTCCAATTCGTCGATAAATTTAGAAAGTAATGGCCATTGTGTAGGCGCTTTTTTTATCGAGTGTCCGAAAAAGAATAGAGCCCTCATGCGTCGTGGGCGTATGATTGAGATAGATTTTCTTGGAAAAAGTATAGGTAGTCGCTTCTTTCGTAAGTACATCCATGGTGTATATGTTTGAGATAGCCTGGCCATTGGCATCAAGAATTACCATAGTACCGATACTTCCATTCCCTTCTTTCCAACCACAGCCATTTACTGTACCTACTACTGTGACAGGAAAATGGATTGATTTTTCTATATCTGGACTTGTAAGTGCAATGCATGGAGAGCCAGCCTTGCCGATTTTTTGGATGACCGCAGGCAGTGGGTTCTCCGGAAGAGTTGCCTTTGTTTCTTCTACACTCTTCGAAAAGACTCCATAGCCAAGGAGAAATACTATAAAGATAAAGCCAGCTATTATAAGTACGATGTCCCAAAATCCAATCTTATGCACGAGTCTAGTATACCATGTTCGAATTTCAGAACGCCGAGAAATGTAAAAATCGCCAGAGGGCGACTTTTACATGTACATTATGCGATTGTGTAAAGTCCGTTCTTCATTTTCTTGAAATATTTTGGATTCTGGAGGTTCACGAGAATGGTATTTCGTTTGAGAAAACGCTCTTTCAAGACACGGTCAACAATATCGTCTTTGGAAAGTGGTCCTGATTCTTTGAGGATTGATTTGATAACATCTCGCACCACACCTTTTCGGTAACCCCAGTCAGCAAGGCCGTATGTACCACGGCCAACAAGTACAAAGCGCTTATCTTTAATCACTTCATTGTGAGTTGTTGCTACGTGAGTTTTGCGATTGAAAAGTTTGGTAATAGAATCAGCAATTTCACGGAAGTGAAGTGGTGAACCATGTTTACGCATGACGAGGTAAGCATAGTCGCGTACGCCACGAACTTTGACATTAGATGAATCTGACTGGCCCCATTCATTAAATGGGTTCTTACCCATGCGCTTGGAGATATTGAGCCAGCGACGTGCAATTTCTTCATTGAGAAGTTCACCATTAACATTTTTAAGTTCACCCAAGAAATCTTCAATAAACTTCCCCTCTGGCACAAGTTCATCATCAGTGAGTTTGGTATACATACGCTTTAGTGCATCATGAACTTCATCGGCAATATCACTATCCACTGACCAGCGCGCACGAAAATGTTCATCTTCTTTGTGCTTCGTAAATGCATCACCGAGAACAAGATAGAAATTAATATGGTTTTGAGTGTTCTCGTCAGGTGAGGCGTGGTTGAGAAGATCTTCTTCAGCAATGACTGAACCGAGTTCCTTCATGTAATCATGGAGTTCAGTAAAAACATACTCGTGTTCTTTGTAGACATCAGATTTACGGAGTGTCGCGAGAGCAGCATTTTCGATTTGTCGAACGCGTTCACGAGTAATATTGTATTTCTGCCCAATTGATTCAAGCGTACGACGTTCAGCATCATCACCAAGACCATAACGATAAAAAATAACCTCATGCGCTCGGGGTGAGAGTGGTGAGAGGATCTTTTTGGTGACCTGTTTTGGCTTAAATGATAGTTTTGGCATTTGTTTGACAGTTAAATAACTAATACTTATTATGTTGAGTTTTATACTATCACTGTGGAAAAGTTCCGTCAAGTACCCGCTCGTAAGCCTTTTATAGCCCTATGTAGGAACAGCGGGCTATAAAAGGCTTACTCCCTCAAATGGATAATACTAAAGCTGACAGACCTTCTTGATCCTCCAATCATTTCATTGACTTTGTGACTAATGTATGGTATCATACCTCTAGACCGGTGAGGATCGGAATATAAGCACCTGGGAGCAATTTGCTCCGCAATTGAAAAAATGAAAAGAATAGCCAATGCAATTTTAGTATTAGGAATCATAGGATTCCTTTGTACCGAATTAATTATTGGTATCCAATTCGGCCACGAAAAGGTACGCAGGGAAACCCAATCTGAGTCCTCTGCAAAATCATTACTGGTTTCACAACAAATGCTTAAATGTGACCAAACTTGCAGGAACAAAATCATCAAAGAGTTTCTGCAAACTTCAGACACAGATATAATTACAATCAAAAATGAGAACGATTTCTGGTATTTAGATCTCCAGAAAGTTACTCAAACAGAAAGTAACAGGTACCCAAATAAAAACCTTGGGTTGCAGGAGGCAATTGCTCTATCCCAATACTCACAATATATACCTGCGACCTGGTTAGAAAACACAGAAGTTGTATTCCGGGGAACTGTGATATATAAAAACGGTGTTAAATTTGTACCTTGCATCAAAAGTTTGAAAATTGCGGATGGCTACGATATTAAACTGGTCTTTAGACCATTAAATACGCCAACAAGTGAATTAAGGACAATCTACGCAATACTTTCATGACGCTACATATTCCTACTATATTTTATGACCTGCTTGATACTATCAAAGCAGGTTTTTATTTTTTACTATCCCCTATCCGCTATACCCTAATCGCTAATTAAAACAATTTAATGACATCATGCACGGTAATTACAATCATTAGTCCGATGAGAATTATAAAACCGATACTGTTGGCGTAATTTGCGAATTTTTGGTTGAGGCGTTTACCACGAATTGCTTCGATGAGGAGAAAAAGTAGACGTCCGCCATCGAGTGCTGGAAATGGGAATAGATTAATAACCGCAAGGTTAATTGAGATTAGCGCAGTGAAATAGAGTACATAAGCGAATCCGAGATTAAGTGCTTGTTTTACAAGTCCTACGATTCCAATTGGACCTGCGACATCAGAGAGATCAGCATTACCAGTTGCAGCACCTCCAAGGAGTCCCCCAAATGCTTTGACAATATTACTCGTCTCATTGATTGTGGTTTTGGCACCGTAAATGAAAGATTTAAAAAATGGCAGTTTGAGTGTTCCTACTTCATCAAGTGAGACACCAATCATGGGAACAGTACCTCCTTCACTTATAGTTGGCGTGACCATAATATCCATAGCTTCACTGTCACGAACAACACTAAGCATAATAGGTAGGTCACCATGAGTATGCACAAATTCTTGAAATACTTCTGGTGACGGATCTGAGATTTTTTCTTCTAGATAGGAAATACTTTCAACCTTATCACCAGCTTCAAGACCAGCCGCATGAGCTGGAGTCTCCTCTGAAACCTGCGTGATCGTTAGCATTGAGTTTTGTACCAACGTTTTATCAAATGAAGAACTTGATGCCTGTAGTCCGAACATAAATGCAACTGAGAGGAGGAGCCAAGCAAGTAAAATATTAAATACAATACCAGCAATAAGTACGAGTGCTTGAATTCCTCGTGGTTTGTTCACGAGTGCACGTGCTGCATCGGGACCACTCTCTGATTCATCATCAGGATTTTCACCAAAAATTTTTACGAATCCACCAAATGGAATCCAGTTGAGTGAGAACAGTGTGCCCTTCCGAGTAAAGAGTTTCAGCGCTCTTGGTGGGAAGCCAATACCGAATTCATCTACTCGAATGCCGGACTTTTTGGCAACAATAAAATGCCCATATTCATGGACAAGAATAAGTACAAGTAGAATGAGTATAAATATAATGATGGACATCAGCTCAGTATAAAGTAAAAGAGGCTAAGTTGAAAGATAACCCGTAAACGTTCGGGTCAAACATCTGCATTGAAAGTAAGTATTAGTTAAGCACCTCCTTTTCTTTTCTCTGGAAAATAAGCTCAAGGTTTTGATTGGCTTCGTCAACGCACTTTTGAATTTCAACTTTCTCACGCTCCGCTTCGTCTTCACTACCTGCTTGGTCTTTGAGCATTTTCATAGCAGTCTCACGTTCTTTGCGAACACTAATGCGTGCGTCTTCAAGCTTTTCTTTCAGTACTTTTACTGTACGTTCACGATTCTCTGTTGTTAACATTGGGAAAATAACTCTCAATCCTTGATCATCAGAAGCAACCGAGAGTCCAGTATTGGCTGCGCCAATTGCTTTCTCAATAGCTTTAATTGTGCCTTTATCCCAAGGAACAATTCGAAGTGTCTTCGGATCTTCAACATTGACTGAAGCAATATTTCCAATCGGTTGAAGTGATCCGTATGAATCCACTCTGACATTATCAAGTATAGAAGGACTCGCTCTACCCGTATGAACAGATCCATATTCTTTGGATAACCATTCACCAACCTTTATGAGTGAATCCTTTAACTCTTTTACGTATGTAGACATATATGTGAGTAAGTATAATTTGATTTTATAATTGAGGCAATGTGAGTGCTAGGTGTTCCAGAATCATTTTCACTGACGAGCCACGAGCATGGAGATGGCGTTTGAACGAAAGTAACTGAGCAAGGTAGGGCACAAGGTGGTAGTTCTTTTTTGTATGCATTTCGCTTGCAAGCTCACGCTCTATACTTTCCACAAACTTGAGCGCTTTCGCTGACGTGAGTGACTCTGTCTCATTATCTCCATCAGTTGTTTTAAGTAGTGTGCGAATTTCACCTAATCGTGAAGCAATAGTTTTTTTAAGGAATGCATTTTGCGTTTCCTTATTTTTAATACGTGTTATTACCTGAGCACGGGAGCGAAGTGTATCAAGTAATTGATCTGGGTATGGTGTAACTAAGAAAAAATGAAGTCCTTTGATTGGTTCCTCAAGAAGTTTCAAAAGCGATTGTTCTGCTTCACGAGTTAGTGATCTTGCGCATAGTATGTAGAAGGTATGATCAGTTATAGATGAGAGAATACACTTCTCCTTAAATATTCTCGACTCCAGAATACCAAACTGCTCATGATGTTCGACTATCACTCCAGGATTACCGAGAGTCTCGATGCCCTCCGTTTTTAGATAGGCCAGAATTTCTTCAGCTTCCTCTAATTCCCCGCCAACAATATATGTATGCTGCAATTTTGAGAGTGGAACCCCAAACATATACTAACGTTTACTTATAATAGTACGTTTATATGAATCAAGATGGGCAAGCGCAATGCCGGTACCCTTGGCAACACAATAGAGTGCATCGTCAGCAAGTCTGGCTTTAACTCCAGTCGCTCGAAAAACAAGTTCTGGGAAATTACGAAGTTGTGATGTACCACCAGTCATGATAATACCCTTATCAATAATGTCGGAGGCAAGTTCTGGTGGTGTCTCTGAGAGCACATCTTTGATTGCCTTGAGTATCTGACGAAGCTCACTATCAATTGCTTTGACGATTTCATTGGTCGAAATTTCTGTCGTACGTGGAAGCCCTTGAATAAAATCACGCCCTTTGACTGTCATTGTGAGATTCTCCTCAAGCGGTACCGCCGCTCCAATTTTTATCTTGATATCTTCGGCCGTCTTATCACCAATTCCTAAATTGTATGCCCGCTTTATATAGTCTGTGATTGCCTGATCAATTTTATTACCCGCACATTTCACTGAGGTTGATGCCACGATACCCCCAAGAGAAATAACGGCGACATCTGTTGTGCCACCACCAATGTCGACAACCATATGTCCACAGGATTCGTGAATAGGAATCCCAGCACCAATCGCGGCAAGTATAGGCTCTTTGACCACATAGGCGTTTTTCGCACCAGCGCGGAGTGCCGCTTCGATGACTGCGCGTCGTTCAGTTGAGGTGACGCCGGCTGGCACAGAAATCATGACATCAGGTTTGAAGAAATGAAATTTACCAAGTGCCTTATCAATAAAGTATCGTAGCATGGCTTCAGTCACACGGTAGTCAGCAATAACACCATCCTTCATCGGACGGTAGGCAATAATACTCTCCGGGGTTTTGCCAATCATTTCTTTCGCTTCATTTCCGATAGCAAGTACGCGATTATTTACCTCGGAAATCGCCACCACTGAAGGTTCATTTAATACAATTCCCTTACCTGGTACGAATACAAGCGTATTGGCGGTGCCTAAATCTATTCCTAAACGATTTGAAAATAAGGCCATATAAATTAGCGTGTAGTGATAAGGTTATAGGGAATAGTAAATAAATTCAGAGATTATTCGAGTATATCACGACGATCTTGGTTTCTGATAGTAGTCTCATGGTATTCTTCTCATATGATCTCCGTTTCCGTAATTCCTATAGTGCGTGGACTGCCCAAAGACACCCTATCCTACTTTTCCTCATTTGATATCCGTGAGGGAGATTTGGTTGTCGTTATGATCGGCAGTCGAGAGGTTACTGCATTAGTAGTAGAAGTACGACCAATTGAAACCACAAAACTCTCGCTGAAAAAAGAACGGTTTAAAATGAAAAAAGTAATCCGCGCACTTGGGCCTTCTCCATTTTCGTCTGCATTATTTACTACAGCAAAGCGCTCTGCACTCCATTTTCTGACGAGTACGAGTAGTATGCTCGGACTTCTCTTACCGCTCACCCTTATTGATGAGACACTCTCTGCCAAGTCACCAACTGTAGCTCGATCGACACATGAACTTCCACAGTCAGAAAAATGTGTCTTAGAGCTTCCTACTGATGAGCGCAGGTCACTGTATCGAACACTCGTGCGAGAAGCTTTTGCCCGCAACGAATCCTGCATGATTATTGCCCCGACGATAATTGAATGTATCCGTATCGAACAAGAAGTAGCACGTGGCATAGGAGAATATGTGTATACACTACATAGTCAACTAGCCAATCCAGTCATAAAGAAAATGATCGGAGAAATTCTTAGTAAAACCCATCCGGTACTTATTATTGCTACTCCCTCATTTTCGACAATACCCCGACGTGATCTCAGAACTATAATTTTGGAACGTGAGTCTTCAAGTGATTACCGTACGTTTGATCGTAATCAGATTGATTGGAGAGTATTGCTTGAGATACTTGCGGAAGAACTCCATGTACGATTTATTCTGGCAGATACGCTTTTGCGATTTGAAACACTCTATCGACACCAGCTTAAAGAATTTGTAGAACTGAGACCACTCACGATTGCCCCTAGAGAGCAGAAAACCTTTTCGATTGTAAATATGTTGGACGATGAAGCGACAATAAAGGATAAAAATAAATTCAAGGTTTTCTCGAGTAAGACTGGAAAGCAGATAGCAGATTCACTTCGCCAAAGGAAACATGTCTTTGTACTCACTCATCGCAAAGGCTTGGCAACAACAACACTCTGTCAGGACTGTGGACATATCTGTGCCTGTGGACGCTGTGGAAGTCCACTCGTACTTTATACGGACAAAATAATTACTAAACAGAAAAATCAATCAGCAACTATTAAAAAAGTTGAGGAGCGTTATTTCATGTGTAATCGCTGTCGCATCGTCGAGCGTGCAAACTTTGCATGTCCGTATTGTAAAAGCTGGAATCTCAAGGAATACGGTCTGGGTAATGAACGTATTATTGATGAATTAAAGAAAGACTTTGGTGATGAGCGAGTATTCCCCTTTGATCAGAGTACTATCAAGACCATCCGTGCTCGAGAACTTTTCATAAAGAAATTTTACGAAACTGAAGGAGGTATTCTTGTGGGCACCGAACAAGCAATTCCGTATCTCAAAGATATTGCTACAGTCGTAGTCGTGTCGATCGATTCAATGTTCTCACTTCCAATTTATGTCGTAGTCGAAAAAGCATTACGACTCATTTTGCTACTTCGTGCACTTGCGATAGATGCCTGTATCGTCCAGACTCGGGCACCTGACAATAAAGTCCTCACCGATATTGAACGGTCTGCCTATCCAAAAATTATTCGTGATGATCTCGAAGAGCGAAAAGAACTTCACTATAGCCCATTTGTGACGACCGTACGTTTTATTTTCAAAAATAATGCACCACTTACTGACGAGCTCATACAACACCCATATGTCGTTGAACTCAATACATTTGCATTCAACGAGGTAATACGTGGGAAATATATTTCTGGTACTTGTGTGATGGTGCGGATTCCTACTCCCTACTGGGAAGCATTAATGACTCTTCCACCATCACCCGAGTCTATGCGCTGTAGAGAGATGCTCATTGAGATGGCCCAAGAAGCACTTTCGACTACTATTAACCCAGAAGGGCTCATACAGTAGCTTGCAGTAGGGGTATATCTGTGCTATTCTTTAGTCATGTCAATGACTGTAATTGAAGTAAAAAAATCAGGAAGCGAATCGAACTCGAGTCTTCTCCGACGCTTTTCTCGAAGTGCACAGGAATCTCGACTTGTACAACTTGTCAAAGCCCGCCGCCACGAGGTTCGCAAACCATCTAAGCTTTCTCAAAAAACAAGTATGCTTAAGCGTATTGTTCGTCGTAAAGCCAACGATCGTCTCCGCAAGCTTGGTAAAATTGCTTAATACCGAAGCTCAATGAGCCAAGAGAATTTCCAGATCATAAAAGAAGTAAAGAATATTCGCATACCGCGAATATCTTTCGTTATGGCTAAAGAAAAAATCCTCGGTAAGCGCTATGAGCTCTCAGTCTCATGTGTAAGTGCTCGCACTTCGGCGAAACTTAATAAGGAATTTAGAAACAAAAACTATCCCACTACTATCCTTAGTTTCCCGCTTTCCAAATCAAGTGGAGAGATCATACTTGAACCAAAGACTATACGTGCCCAAGCAAAAGAATTTGCTATGCAAGAATCAAAATTCCTACTTTTTTTGTTTATCCACGGCCTACTTCATTTGGCGGAGTATGAGCATGGTAGTACAATGAAGCAAGCTGAAAGAAAGTGGTGCGCATATTTTAATATTGCATACCCCGATCACGAATAGTGCTCACACTTTCTCTCGCGTAACTTACTCAATTTCACATGGCCAGAAATACTGTTGCGTGTATTGATATTGGATCAAGCACCACAAGAATTGCAATCGCACAATTTGAAAAGGGAGAAAAATTCCCAAAAATTATTGGCACTGGTAGTGCTGATGCTCTTGGTATGCGCGAAGGTTATATCATCCATCCACATAAAGCCCTTGAGTCAGTCAAGCGTGCGCTCGGTGATGCAGTACGCGTCGCGGGTGTCTCACCAAGACATGCCATACTCGCTGCAAATGGGGTCGGACTTCTCTCCTCGATTGCAGTAGGTTCTGCGATCATGTCTAAAGCAGATGGTGAAGTGACCTCACTTGATGTAGAAAAATCGCTTCGTGATGCTGAACATAGTTTAAAACTCACCAATAGAAAAATCCTCCACACTATTCCCCTTTCATTTTCAATTGATTCGAAGCCTGTCATTGGTAGACCTGAGGGTATGCAAGGCATTAAGCTTGATACCAAAGCACTCTTCATTAGTATTCTCGCTCAACACGTTGATGATTTCGTTTCGGTCGCGAGCTCTGTTGGACTTGATGTTGTTGATGTCATTGCTGGGCCACTAGCGGGAAGTATTATTTCGACCAATGAAAAACAGCGCACAGCTGGGTGCGCAGTGATTAATATTGGCTCAGATACAGTGTCAGTCTCAGTATTTGAAGATGACTTTGTCACGCTTCTCTTCGTCATCCCAATCGGTTCAAACGATATCACTAATGATATTGCTCTTGGATTAAAGGTCTCGCTTGAAGAAGCTGAGAGTATAAAAATTGGAAATATTTTTCAGGAACATTCACAGAAAAAAATTCAAGAAATCATTTCTGCGCGACTCATTGATATATTTGAACACATCGATGCACAGCTTCGTAAAATTAAACGCAGTGGCCTCCTCCCGGCTGGTGTCATTCTCACTGGTGGTGGCGCACGTATTGCACATATAGCTGAGATCGCACGTGATGTGCTCGGACTTCCTGCCCGCATCGGAGAATTTGAATTGAAAGGAAACAAATTTATTCCCAAAGATGCAGTTTGGCTCACTGCAGCAGGTCTTCCTGTTTACAGTACACTTCTTGGTGCCCAAACAGAGCGACATTATGATGTCGATGAAGGAACATTCAAAGACACGATCAAAAACTTTTTCAAACAACTCCTTCCCTAAGTACCATAGCAGCTCAAGAGTGGGACTTCCCTTTTTTGAAGGGTCTGCTAGTATATGAATATATTTATAATTTCACGGGGGAGAAACAAATACCATGCCAAAAGTTAATCCAGACATAGAATCTTTTGCCCGAATTAAGGTAATCGGCGTAGGCGGATCGGGTGGAAATGCAATTAATCACATGATTAATTCCAAAGTCAAGGGTGTCGAATTCATCGCCATGAATACCGATACGCAGGACTTACACAAATCACTTGCTGATAAGAAAATTCACATTGGTAAGAACCTTACCAAGGGTCTTGGCGCTGGCATGAGTCCAGATGTGGGAAGAAAAGCTGCAGAAGAAACCAAAGCTGAAATCCAAGATGTCATCAAAGGTGCTGACATGGTATTTATCGCAACCGGACTCGGTGGTGGTACAGGATCCGGAGCGTCCCCTATTGTTGCTCGCGCTGCCAAGGAGCAAGGTATTCTCACAGTCGGCGTAGTCACACGACCATTTGCCTTCGAAGGTGCCCAACGTGGACGCATTGCTGAAGCGGCTTTCGCAGAACTCTCAAACGAAGTTGATGCAATCATCGTCATTCCAAATGATCGACTCCTCATGATTGCAAGTAAGGAAATGTCATTCAAACAAGCCTTTGCACTCTGTGATGATATTCTTCGCCAAGCAGTTGAAGGTATCACTGATCTCATCACTACTCCAGGCGTGATCAACGTCGACTTCGCAGATATTCGCGCAGTCATGCAAGACGCTGGTTCAGCCCTCATGGGTATTGGAACAGCAAGTGGCGACAAGCGTGCAGAACACGCTGCGCTTGAAGCGATCAACTCTCCACTTCTCGATATCTCAATCAATGGCGCTCACGGTGTACTCTTTGCAATCTCTGGTGGCGACGATCTCGGTATACTTGAAATCCAAGAAGCAGCTCGAATTATCACTGAGAGTATCGATAAAGATGCCAAGGTTATCTTCGGTACGATTAAGGATGAGCGCTTGAAAAAAGGTGAAATCAAAGTTACTGTCATCGCAACCGGCTTCCCTACTGATGGACCAAAAAAATCTCTTTTCACTCAAGCAGCAGGGTCCAAGAATGACACTCCTCTCGATGCGCCAAAAAAGGAGATCCACAACACCTTGCCTTCCGATTATGTAAAACGTTCCGAGAGTGCAACAGCGCCAAAGAAAGTTGATGAGAGCGTCTTTGAAGGTGATGACGATGAAGAATGGAATGTCCCTGCGTTTTTGCGAAGAACGAAACGATAGAAATCAGTAAATAGAAAATAGTTAGTAGTAAATAGTAATAAGTCGCGCCTTACGGCGCGACTTTGACATTTATATAAAGCATAGTAAGGTGGACTTAGAAAAAATCGTAGTCATGAAAAAAATTATCACTTTTCTTTTAATTCTAAGTGTTGGGACTAATTGCGCACTGGCCCAAGACCAGACAAAACAGAGAGCAAAGGCTAAGGTCCTTAGTAACGGGCAATCTGTAGTTATACGTAATTGTGAAGAAGCTCCATTGTGGCTATTTAAAGCTGGTGACAAAGTGGTGATCCAAAAGGTCACCGTTACACTTGATGGAGTAGAAAATGCTATTAAACCAGAGTGGTATATTTCGAAAGATATCATCAAAAAAGATTCGGTTTATAGTAAAGAAACAGTAAACGTTTCTACTACTGATGATAAACATCTATATAAAATTGTAATTGAATATCGACTTGTCGAAATACAAATAATAGACCTTGAAGGTAAGCTCAACTAACTCTACATTGTAGAGTTTTTATTTTGCCTCAGACTGACTAGTCCTGTATACTGTCCTCCTATTTACCATTTACTACTTACTATTTACTTATGCATGACCTAATAATTATCGGAGGTGGGCCAGCTGGAGTGGCTGGAGCAGTGTATGCCGCACGTAAGCGTCTCTCGACGCTTCTTATTGCTACCGAATTTGGCGGTCAATCGACTGTCTCAGAAGGCATTGAAAACTGGATTGGTACACCAGTCATCTCCGGAGAAGAGTTGGCTAAGAACTTAAAAACCCACACCAAAAAGTATGAGAGTGAGAGCTTTGTCATAAAAGAAGGTGAGAAGGTCAAAAATATTTCGAAATCTGACTCAATATTCACCGTTCTAACTGAAACTGGTAGCTACCAAGCACGCGCGATTCTCATAACTTCAGGTAGCTCTCGACGAAAGCTTGAAATTCCTGGTGCGGCAGAGTTTGAAAACAAAGGTATCACCTATTGCGCCTCTTGTGATGGGCCACTCTTTGCAGACATGGATGTAGCAGTTATTGGAGGTGGCAATGCAGCGTTTGAAAGCGCGGCACAACTTGTGGCCTATTGTAAAAGTGTCACTATCATACATCGACGCGATACGTTCCGTGCTGATGAAGTGACAGTTGAGAAAGTTCTTGCTAATCCCAAGATCAAAGCTATTACAAATGTTGAACTTGTAAAAATCGAAGGCTCTGGCATGGTCTCCTCTCTCACCTACCGCGACTCATCCGGAAATGAAACCATGCTTCCAGTGCAGGGAATTTTCGTTGAAATTGGCCAGATTCCAAATAGTGATTTTGCCAGAGGTGTGCTAACACTCGATGAATTAAATAGGATTCCAGTTGATCCAAGATCTCAAATGACTGTTGTTTCAGGCATTTGGGCAGCAGGCGACGTCACTGACGGCCGCTATCATCAGAACAATATCGCCGCGGGTGATGCGGTCAAAGCCCTCGAAGATATCTACCTCTGGCTTCATAAAAATTCGTAGGCTTTACAAATTAAATAGTTCCTGTATATTTTGACTAGAAAAAGTCAAAATATGTTTTACAAAATAGATTTAGTAGCCCTGCAAAGCATTAGCGAATTCCCTGCTATTGTGCTTCCTTATGTCAAAGGTTTCGCAAAACCCTGGGAAGTGTATAATCCTGACCGTATAAATGATGCGGTTTATGAAAAAGATACCACTCTTATCTCTGCATCTGGTGCAAATCCAGGAGCCCCAAAACCAATAAAGGAAGCTGAATTCCAGCTATACCCTTTAAACACAGGCTTTGACATCAGAGCTATACACATTATTACTGTACTCCATTCAGAAGCCCAAACCCTCCATCTAAAAACAAATATCTTGGGCGTTAAGCTTGTTCCAAAGTTATTTGAAAAACTATGGAGGGGTAGAGCATATGATTTCTTTAGAATGCTGGAAGAGGTGGAAATTAAATACTCAAATGAAAAGGGAGTTCAGCATAAGCCCTTCTTAGTCGATAAGCTCGGACTCCATAAAACAGGATTGAGTACTAAATCGAGTTTTGAAGAATTCATGAAAATATTTCTCCAAAAAAAGCTACCTGCCTAAAGCAGGTTTTTTCTTTTCCTATTCTATATGTTATATTTCAAGAGCTAAATGGTAGCTGGTAGTATATTCTATCTCCTACTCACTACAACCTACCAACTAGCAACATGGCCCTATCGTCTAACGGTTAGGACGCCGGCTTCTCAAGCCGTTAATCCGGGTTCGATTCCCGGTAGGGTCACCTTTGTTACTATCACCAAAGCTTTATAAAATAAGGATTTATTAGGTCTTCATATTCACCAAAATACCTAGTACCCTAGTGGGAATCGAACTTTCCTATGTAGACCGATTTCTAACTAATGGTCTAAGGTATGATGGTATGTTATGTTTAAACTATGACCAGAAAAACTAGTTTCAAGAAGGAACTCAATCTGACAAAAGAAATCAAAACATTCCTAAGATGCAATCCTGAAATTGAAAGGAGTCTCAAAATTTTTGGTATAAGTGAAAGAAAATATAATGAAGCTGTAAATGCATCTTCAGGTGAGGCGACTGTTATAAGTTTCAAAAATACACAATGGCAACATGGGAACAACTAAATGCTCAGGTAGCTTCTGGTAACATTGATCTTGTAAGAAGAGGAAAGCTTGCGGAGCTTTCACAGATGACTGGTAGGCCATGCATTTTGTATGCAGTTGAAATGTTTAACGCCAAAAAAGCGCAACTTGCTGGTGGTGATACTTCTATAAATCTTGGAGATAGGGATGGATTTTTTGAGGTGTTAAGGGATATCAGTGGAGATAATCTTGATGTAATACTTCATAGTCCTGGCGGATCACCTGAAGCAACTGAGTCTATTGTTAAGCTTCTAAGATCTAGATTTAAAAATATTAGGTTTATTATTCCAAGTATAGCTAAAAGTGCTGCAACTATGCTTGCTATGTCAGGAGATGAAATTATTGTTGGTGAATATGCCGAACTTGGTCCTACAGATCCACAGATGATTATCAATGGAAAACAATTGAGTCCTGCCCATGCAATATTGAAACAATTTCAAACTGCCAAAGAAGAACTCAAAAGAAATAAGGATTTCATTACAGCTTGGTTGCCAATTTTACAACAGTACGGACCTTCTCTTTTAACAGAATGTAAGAATGCACTCGCTCTCACAGAAACGCTAGTTAAGCAATGGTTAGCTGACTATATGTTAAAAGGAAAGCCTAGAGCAAAAAACAAGGCTAGTGTAGCTAGTAAATTTCTTGCAGGAGATAGACATCTATCCCATGGACGCCTAATTGATATTGATGAGCTTAAAAAAAGATTAGTTGAGGTAAGGAAAGGAAGTGAATGTAACCCATCACTTGAATCAATAATACAAGATATAAATTATACAGTTACATTAACTTTTCTTATAACTCCAGCCTTTAAGATTTTTGAAAATTATCAAGGTAAGGGAATGTATAAAGTAGTTCAACAACAGCCTATAGTTCAGTTACCAGCAAGACCAGGTCAATTTCCTAATAATCGTGGTCCGATTGAAAGACCTATACCTCCATCGCCTGGTCCCCGGTCCTCCAAATAAGGGTTCATAAATTTTAGGATAATACGGAAGGAACAGACGAATACACCGGCTTCGGCCTCATCTCCTCTCCAAGCTTCCACAACAACTCCGGATACAAATCTTCCACCCTCGTCTCATAAATAAGACTCAACTTCAGCAGATTCACCATGTGAGGATACATCTGCCCATACTCCCACTTAGATATTCTGTCCGAGTTTTTGAAGCCTAGCTTCTTTGCGACTGTCACTTGTGTCAGTCCACAGGCTTTTCTAACTTGTTTTAAGTTATTTGGTATTGCCATATACACCAAGTCTAGCGAGGAGAGAGGAGGTAGGATAGGCGGGGTAAATTGATGTTTGTGGCAAAGCTATTCCATATCGAATAAAAATGAAAAGGAACTCATTGCAATAATGAGTTCCGTAGATAAGTTGAGTGAATTTCAATCCGCAAAAAAATGTTTCTTGAGATTGACCTGCATTTTCAATTTACAGGTTTTTCTCGTAAAATTTATTTCCCCGTCAAAGTAAACTGTTTCAGAGTCATAAACTTTTGAGGATTGTACTTCACCAAGAAGGCCGTGGAAAGCAATCTTTACCTCTTTCTTCAGTGGTATTTCCTTTACATTTAGCAGCCGCTGGATAGTCACTTTTGTCGCCTCTTTATCATCAACAACAAGGATAATTTTATTCTCCTGTTTATTGATGGGTGTAAAGAGAGAATTTTTCCAATCCTTTAATTCAGGGATTGTGTGACAATTAAAACTAATTTTTTGTACTGACATATGGAGTTATTTGTTGTGTTTAAAAATTTGTTGAGTTTTCCTTATCCCTTCGAAGAGCCAAGGAAAACCCAACAAGCACAACCGAATAACTAGTATATATAAGAGTACTGATATTATAATAGCATGTCTGGCTCGATATGTCAATACATAAATGAAATTGTCAGTGGAAACCACCCACCAACGCATCAACCATTTGGGCAATCATTCCAAAACTACTAAGGCGAGCTATCTCGCCTTTTATTATTTATAAACCATGTACCTATCGTATTCACCGCAGCAATATTAACTTTGCCTTTTTGATAGGTGTTTGGTACATGTACTGGTATATCAAAGTCAGGATCGTCGATACTGTGTAGTATAGTTCGAACATCCTGTACAGTGGCTCACAGCGCCTAGAGATAATCCCAACTGCTTGGGATTTTTCTGGCGTTGTGAAGCCACAGGCGGTATACAAGATTTTGTGCTGACAAAATACTTGTCGCCGAGGCGGGCCTGCCTGTCGGCAGACAGGGTCGCAAGTACTTAGTCCACGCACAATCATTTGTATGATGAGTAGACTTAGTAACTTGTGACCACATTAAATATGAATGTGAAGCATACCTTGCCCATGCTATACTCCTTCATATGGAAGAACTAAATAAAGTTGAAAATGGTGACAGCAAATTGAGTAGAAAAAAAGAAGAGCTTGAGTTAGCAAGAGAACTCAGTGAGAGTGGAGAGAAATTCCCATTTCCTGGGATTAAATCTGACGTGTACGAGAGAATCAGTGCTGATGATAAAGAGTATCCTGGCAATGTTACCCCTATAGATATAATAATCGAAAGGTGTAAAAATGAAGGAATAAAGGTTGTTTTAGGGAGAAATAATGATGTGTATATTCTGCCTTTTTTGAGTGATAATATTATAGAAGATAGCTTACTTCCTAGACATCTTTTGCATAATAATGTAACCAGCGAAAATCTTAAAAAATTAATCTCCTTTGACGTAGGTCATATATAAATTCTGTTTAAAAGCTATATTTACACCACCTCCCCTAAATACGGATACGGTAATCCTGGAATATACCTATCAGTCACACTGACAGTATCTTCCCTTCTCGCCACTGCCCCCAAACTTGAACCAAGGAAAAGCGCATGAGTACCAAAGCGCTCATGTACGCTATCAAGCGCCGTGAGAAACGATGTATCAGATTTGAGCTTAGCTTCCCGTGCGCCAAATAAATCTCGTGCTATCTCATCTTCTTCGCGTAAACCACTGAGTGTAATGCCAGTAGCTCGATAATAGACATCTGGTTTATAAAGCTCCTGGAATATTGGCTCAATTACCGCAAGGAGTTCTTTGGGATCAGCACTGTATTCGGGTAGCACAAACTCCCGTGTATAGTAGCGGAAATCATTAGTTTTTAAAAATATATTGCCCGCTCGTGCAAAAAGCCCTTCTTCTCTTGCCCGCGCTGTCACTACTTCAGTGTTGTATGAGAGTTCTGAAAAAACCGCTGATGCATCGCCACGTATTTTAGGAAACGTACGGGTGGCTTGAAGCGATTTACGAGATTCATCATTATTACCTACATCATGCATAGGTATCCCACCAAGTTCATGCCAAATTTCGACAATAGGTAGAGAGAAATACTGCATGACATCCTGGAGTGTGAGACTCCGCAAATCAAGTGCGGTACGAATGCCTCGCTCGAGACACACTTGTGCAGTTCGCCTACCAATACCCCAAATTTTCCCAATTGGTGTACCTTCAAGGTATAACCTTTCTTCTCCAGAACGGATAACTGTCGCACCATCAGGCTTCTGCCATTTCGAGGCGAGTTTCGCCAGTGACTTTGTCTCTGCTAAGCCAAATGAAAAGGTGATTCCTAAATCCTCCTGCACCTCTGTCTTGATTGCACGGAGCCTCATATCCCAATCCTCACCATTATCTTCAAGTACTGCAAAGCACTCGTCGATACTGTAGCGTTCAACTCTATCACTGTGACGCGTGAGGACTCCATAGAGCTTTGCTGAGTAGGCTTCGTAGAGTTCGAAGTGTGACGGGAGCACGGTTACACTAGGAAATTCTTTACGTAGTTTAAACATAGGTAACCCTCGCGTCACTCCCATACGCTTAGCCGGGTAGCTTGAAGCAGTGACAATACCACGCTCAGCACCCACTGCCACAGGCTTCCCACGAAGCGCCGGGTAGGCTGCCATTTCGCAGTAAGCAAAGAATCCGTCGCCATCAACGTGAAGAATCATTTTACCCGCCATAATTTTTAAAATAGTTAGAAAGAATTTTATGTAAGTGGTTTCTGCCCCAGCCAGTCTTTAACCACTGCTCTCGCGCGAATGCATCACTTTTGTCGAGCAAAGCTTCGTAATAAATGAGTATAAATGGCCTGCGAAGTCTTGTGGATGTAATCTCCCCTGCATTACGTAAGTCTAATCTAGTCTTTAAATCTTTTGTACACCCAGTATACAATGCACCATCCTTTTTACTTTTCAAAACATAGACATAATGCATATTTTAAAAATTATTGGCGGGTTAATATTTCCTAATCACTGCTTTCACGACTGCCGTAATGGTGAGACTCTCTTTCGGAATAATAGGTTTATATTTTTTGTTAGCAGGTTCGAGGTAGGTATGCTTGCCTTCACGACGAAAATATTTCATTGTCCATGCCCCATCGACTTCAGCAATCACAATCTGGCCATTCTTGGCTTCTCGAGTACGCTCGACAAGCACCATGTCACCCTCGCGAATACCTGCGTCATACATCGAATCCCCCTTGACCTGAAGCATGAACGTCGCTTCTTTATTCTTCACCAAATACTCATCGAGTGTCACCGTATCGAGGAGGTTCTCTTCAGCTGGGGTTGGAAAGCCTGCCTCAACCAGACCGAGAAGCTTAATTTGGTGAAATCGAGGCCCAGGAATGACTTTGCCCCGTGCGCTCTTAGCGAGATAGCCTTCTTCGATAAACTTCCGTATACGGCCATAAGCAGCGTTTTTAGACTGATAACCAAAGAGCTTCGTCGCTTCCTCATATGAGGGCATGCGATTCTCTTTTTCATAAAAATATCTGATTCGATCAAGAGTATATTCCATGCGGTAAGTATACATGAACGTTCGTTCAGTGTCTATTTTAACAGTCTTTACATTAGCAAAATTTCAACTCATACTATATTTATGAGCTTACGAAATTTCCTTAAACTACGGAAAAAAAACGATATATTAGAAATCATGTATGGCTTAGTACACCAAAACAGATAGACAAAAATCTATTGATATTCGCCTTCTTTATAGGGATTATTATGATCTTTATTGCTTGTCTTTTCTGGTTGCCTTATTTCCGATAGTGACTTGGTTTAATTCCAAATTTAGTTAGCGATCTGGTGCTACGTTATAGTACGAGAGAAGAAATTTCACGACATCAAAAAATGTTGGTGAGGTTGATTGCACAGCATACTTCACACCTTTTGGGTTTTTAGTATAAATTAACACAAGAAATTTCGGATCTTGCGCTGGGAAATAACCAAACATCGAATGCAAGTTTTGTCCCTCAATATATCCCCCATTCTTATGGTCTGGAATCTGGGCAGTACCCGTTTTGGCGGCTACAGAATAATGTGGAAGTGCGAGTTTGTACTGTGCATAACCTTCATCTACCACGCGGACAAGCATATCGGTAATTGTACGTGCACTCTCAGCACTGATAACCTCTTCCCCGTCTTTAAACTCAAGCTCCTTCTCACTGCCTGAATCATATTTAATTGCTCGCACCACATGTGGGATTTCTCTCACACCAGCATTAGCAAGCACCGAGAACGCACGCACAGCTTGTACAGGCGTAAGAGCAATGCCTTGACCGAATGCTGCAGTCGCATACTCAAGTTCTCGTGGACTCTTTAAGTTATCAGTCAGCCCACGCGTCTCATTTGGTAAATCGATGCCAGTTTTTGCGCCAAGACCATATTTATATAAGTAATCGCGCTCGTTGTTCTTACCAAGCTTACCTTCCACAAAGACCATACCTGTGTTGAGCGATTCGTTAAGCACACCTTGCATCGTAGTAAGTCCACGAGCTTTTTTATCAAAATTATAAATTATTTTTTTATCAACAGTCACTGAGCCAAGGTCAGTGTAGGTAGTTTCTGGCGTCACGACTTTCTCGTTAATTGCTGCTGCCATAACCAGAGGCTTAATCACCGAACCAAATTCAAACACGCTCTCTACATTTGGATTTGAATAGACTGAAGCATTTTCTACATTCTGGAAACTATTGAGATCAAAACCAGGACTGCTTGCCATAGCGATAATTTCTCCAGTTTTTGGATCTATAATAATTCCACCAACTTGGTCAGCATTCCAGTTCGCCTCGAGATCTTTGAGGGCGTCATCAAAGTATCCTTGTACGTTTGGTTCAATAGTGGTCACAAGATTACCATCTGCTTGGCCAGTACTAAAAAGACTTTTAGAAATACTGGAGAAGATTTGTGCAAAGAAATTCACATACAGCTCTGGCGATTCTTGCGCCAATACGTCATTGTACATGTACTCAAGCCCATAGCGTCCAGTGATTGCATCATCTTTATAGGCTACGAATCCAAGAGTTTGAGCGGCAAGTGTGTTGCCTGGATAGAAACGCCATTTTGATTTAAATACACTTACACCAGGAAGTTTCAATGCCGTAATTTTATCAGCCTCTACTTTATTTAATTTAAATGCGATTTCTTCGTAGGGGTCAGTGGTTTTTTTTGTTTTCGCTGTAAAGTCTGAGTGCTCAATCGGAACAATCTCATTAAGAGCCTGATAGGTTACCTCACTGTCTTTGATGAGGGATGGATTAATAGCAAGCTTATACCCAGCTTCATCCACTGCTCCACCAATCAGAAGACCATCCTTCTCAGTCAAGTAAATTGTCCCTCGAGCAGTGGCACTTCCAGGCGCTTGCACATATTGGTGGTCTGCTCGGTCTTTATAGTTCCCTGCATGGACCACTTGAACATAGAAAAGCTTGCCAACGAGTAGCGCGGCAGAAACACAAACTACTATTGAGAGGATGACTATACGAACATGAAATGATTTAGCGGACATCATCTCTGAAACTTAGGAGAATGTTTTGGTTTGAATAGTACGTATGCAAAGGCTCGCCGAAACCATGACTAAGCGCAAACTCACGATCGATTGACCCTACACTAGTGAGATACTCTAACTCCATTGCACTCACTTCACTGGCGAGTACGTCATTTGAATGCTCAACTGCCTTACGGTCTACAACACTATAAATGGTATGGCCAAGAAAATACGTATAGAAGATGAATGAGAAGATAGCAAGAGTACCGGCAATTCTAACTAGGAATTTTCCGTTTTCTCTAAGGTAGTATTTAATATTTTTGTATTTTTTTGTCATATTTTTTGAACTATGCGAAGTTTAGCGCTTCGAGATCGTGGGTTAGTAATGAGTTCTTCCTTGCTTGGCGTTATTGGCTTTTTTGTAATAATGATGGCCTTTCCTTCTTCCTTGAGATCTTTAAAGAAATGTTTTACGATTTTATCCTCGAGGCTGTGGAACGAAATGGCAGCAATTCGGTCCCCTCGAGATAAAACCGCAAAACTTTTCTTTAAACTCTCGGTAAGTGCAGTAAGCTCATCATTAACTGCAATGCGCAGTGCTTGAAATGTTTTAGTGGCTGGATGGATTCGTCCGTGGCGATACCCTGCTGGTACTGACGCAAATATGATTTCACGAAGTTCGCTTGTCATCTTAATACGCATGCGTGTACGAGCGTCGCAGATCGCTTTGGCAATACGTCTAGCGTAGCGTTCATCAGCATACCCATAGAGAATATTTGCGATCGTCTCTTCAGACCAGTCATTTACAATGTCTTCGGCGGTAAAGGGCGCATTATCTGAAAAGGTCATAATAAGTGGCTCATCCTTTTGGAAACTAAAACCTTTATTGCTCTCTTCTAAGAGAAGTGAATTCAGTCCGAGGTCATAGAGCACACCTTGTACTTCGCTCACGTTATATTTGGCGAGCACTGTATCAATATCGCGAAATGATGCTTCTGCAAAGACAATTTTATCTTTGACATCTTTGAAATTTTCCTTGCCCCGAGCAAGCATTGTCGGATCAAGATCAAGTGCAATGATTCTTATTTCTCCATTAAGTCGTCTAAGTATTTCTCTACTATGACCGCCATTTCCAAATGTCGCGTCGACAATCGTCATGCCTGGACGAAGTGCGAGTCCATCTATTGATTCGTGTAAAAGAACACTAATATGCGTAGCAGGGGTAGTGTTGTTCATTTAGAGCACACCCACACTTCCTAATTTTTCAGCCAATTGATCAGCTTGACCCTCAACAGTCTTCTTATACGACTCCCAGGTCCTGTCATTCCAGATTTCGACGCGATTGTCGACACCGATAATAGCGGCCTTCGTTCGGATACCTGCCCGATCTTTCAAAAAGTCTGGCAAGAGTATGCGACCAGCGCCATCTACCTCAGCTTCGACTGCCCCACCGAACATGAAGCGGTTAAAGCTTCTATTATCAGCTTGGAGCATTGAATTCTCCGAGAGACGTGATGCAATAGCTTCCCATTGCGCTGGAGTAAACATGAAGATCGAGCGATCAAGCCCTGGAGTGAGAATGACACTCTTTCCCATTTCTTTACGAAATTTTGCTGGGAGAGAAAGTCGATTTTTCTCATCAAGAGTATGAATATATTCGCCGATTAACATGTGGTGGGTACCTGTATAAATACGTAATTATTGTTAGGTTCCTGGTATGAGTAGCTTGAATTAATCGATCAATTTAATTCATTCCACTTCATCCCACTTACCTATTATTATATTCCACCTTATCCCACTTGTTAATTTTAATTGAGGAAGTTATCCACAAATCAATAAACTGACATATATTTGCATATCAGTCAAAAATATGGTATTTTTATCTAAGAAAATCGAATATATGGATGATTTGAAAAAGCCTCAGAGAAGATCCCAGCTTGATTTGCTACAGTGCAACTCCGATTGGTTAGCAGAGAATACACCTTATATTCCACAAACAGTATTCGCATCAAAAATATCTTTTGGTATCTCCGGGAGAGACCCAGAACGTTTTGCCGATTGCTTCCCTCCACCGAAAGGTTTTGCTCTTCATCATGAAACTACCATCTAAAATGATGGTGTTTTTATTTATAACTTAATTACTATTTGATTTCTTTTGGTCTCATTAATGGGAATAGAGTCGTCTCACGAATAGGTTTATCAGAGAGTATTGCAAAGAGTCGTTCGCCAAATCCAAAGCCACATGTTGGTGGCATACCGTACTCAAGCATTTCAACGAATTCATAGTCTGGCATCATAGCTTCACTATCCCCTCCTTCGAGAAGTTTTTGCTGTTCAGTAAATCGCGCCCGCTGATCTGTGGGGTCATTTAATTCAGAAAATCCGTTACCTACTTCGGTACCGGCAATAATGACATTGAATCGCTCGACAGTGCCGGGACGTGTCGCTGATTCCTTAGCAAGTGGAGAGACAAGTTTTGGATGATGCACAAGAAATGCGGGCCCCGCAATTTGCTTCCGACAATATTTCCAAAGCGTATCGGTGAGTCGTTCACGATTAGTACCTGTATACGTCACACCAAGTTCATCAAGTTTTGCTTTCATGTCTTCCTCTGTTGCCAAAAGTACGTCAACACCAGTCACGCGCTTCACTTCATCAACATATTCAATAATTTTCCATTCATCTAGAAAATCAAACTCGTGGCCACGTACATTAAACTTGGTCGTACCAAATGTTGCTTGGACAATTTCACGATACATTTTTTTTACGAGCTCCATGCCTTTTTGATAATCACTGTACGCCCAATAGAATTCCATGTTGGTAAATTCTTGGAGATGGTCAGGGCTCGTGCCTTCATTGCGATAGGCACGTCCAATTTCAAATGTCTTGGGAAAACCTGCAGCCATGAGACGCTTCTGCCAGAGCTCACCGATTGAGATACGAAGATAGACATCAATATCAAAATCATCATGGTGAGTTTTGAAAGGATTTGCTTCAGCACCACCTGTTGTGACTTCTATGGTCGGTGTATCAACTTCAAGAAAGCCTTCTCGTATCATGAATGTGCGAGTCGCGTTCCAAAAAAGGGCCTTCTGGTAAAAAAGCTTCTGTAAATCTGCATCCATCAAAAGATCAAGGTAGCGCTTACGAAAACGCTCATCAGGATCGACAATACCATGCCATTTGTCAGGTAATGGCAGTAGTGATTTGGAGAGCATGGTCCATGACGCAACATCAAGTGATTGTTGGCCACGTGCAGTGACAAAGCAGATTCCCGATGCTTCAATAAAATCACCGATATCAACTACTTCATTAAAGAATGTAAACGCGTCTTTGAGTACATCCTCTTTCAGAACGATCTGCATGCGTTCTGTGCCATCATAAATATCAACAAACGCAATCGCGCCTTGAGCACGCATAGCCATAACACGACCTGCACATACGATTCGGGTATTGTCACTTACATAACTCTCAAATGCCTTCAATACTTCCCCGATTGAATGAGTTCGTAGAGTAGTACTAGGATAGGGATTTATTCCTTTTTCTAAAAGGCGCGCAAGCTTTGTCTTACGCGCAAGTATTAGTTCATCAATTGTTGCCATGAGGTAAGGTTACGATACATCTATAATCTTATATTCTATCTTACCATTTGGGCTACTAAAAGTAATAACCTCGTCCTTTTTATGACCCATGAGCGCACTTCCTAGTGGAGAGTTATGTGAAATTTTGCCTTCCTTAGTGTCTGCTTCTTCTGCTCCAACTAATGCAAACATTTTTTTCTCTTTGCCTCCTTTTTTCTCAAGTGTCACCTTTGAGCCAATATTAATCATGACACTCTTTTTATGCGAGACTACTTCAGCATGTGCGAGCATGTACTCTATTTTTCCAATGCGATCTTCAAGACGCGCCTGTTCCTCACGAGCGGTGTGATACTCTGCATTCTCTGAAAGGTCACCAAGTGACTTTGCAAATTCAATTGCATCTAATATTTCTTGACGCTTTGTTGATTTTAAAAAATCTAACTCTTCTTCGAGCTCCTTCTTTTTTTCAGGGGTGATATATTCCATAGGTAAAGTTCTATTTTACTGAAATCTACCTTTCTGTCAATCAGTCCTACTTAGTATCGGTTTCAATTAATTTAAATACTCAGGCATCTCTCGTACCATTAAATCAAAGAGAGGGCGTATAATACTTGTCGCACTTGGCGGTTCTGTATTAGGCGCCGCCTCCATAAGTAGAATAAATGCATAACGTGGATTCTCATAAGGGAAAAATCCACTCACCCAAGAATTAACTTTATCCTTTTTGACCCCAAGTTGAGCAGTTCCAGTTTTTGCGGCAATGTGAAGCTCACTCATCGATAAGAGCATCGCTATACCCTCTGTCACTGCACGACGCATTCCATCGCGCACAACAGGATATGCATCAGGACTCACTGGGAGCGCTTCTGTGTCTGACGAAGCGGTACGCAGTATAGAGGGAGAAAGAATGAGATTCGGGGTTTGAAGCTTCCCGCCATTTGCTACCGCTGATACCGCTCTTACCATTTGTAGCGGTGTTACTTGAAATCCATACTGACCGATTGCCGTATTATAGGTATCACCGATGCGCCACTGGTCACCCGGAAATGTCTTGGCCTTCCACTCTGGACTTGGGATGGTACCCTTTGATTCTCCTGGGAGATTGATACCAGTTTTTTCACCTAGTCCGAACATACTAAGATACTTATTGATGCGATTAATTCCTAACCCAATCTGCTTTTCAAAGCCTCCTCCGATCGCATAGAAATAGATATTTGAAGAAACTGCAAGTGCCCGCTCAATATCAACGGGACCATGGGCTTTATTGTCCTTGAAAACAGAAACACTCCCGGGTGCATACGGATTTGCCACTTCGATTTGCCCATTACTAACAATAATAGTTTCAGGCGTAGTCACCTCTTCCGTAAGTGCGCCAAGTGCAATATATGGCTTTACAATCGAGCCTGGTGTGTAAAGTCCTGAGAGTGCCCGGTTGAGAAAGGGATGTCTCTCGTCATTTACATACTCTGTAATAGTAGATCTATCTTTTGCATTCGTTAGGACATTTGAGTTATATTCTGGGTAACTCGTCATTGCAATAATATCGCCGTTTGTGACATCCATAATAACCCCTGCACCTCCCTCATAGAGCCCAGGCACTGCATTTTTTGCAATCAATTCCGAGAGTGTTTTTTGAAGCCGAGCATCAATAGTAAGTGTGACACTATGACCCGGAAGTGCTGGTTTCACTGAACCACTTGTGAGCACTTCTCCACTGACATCAGTCTCAAAAAGTGTAACCCCATTTTCACCCTTAAGATATTCGTCAAAAACTTTCTCAACACCATCCTTGCCTTCTGTATCTGTCTGCCAATAAAATCCATTATCATCAGATTTTGGATATAAAATATAGCCCAATAAATGAGAGAAGCCACCGTCTGGTGTATACGCACGCTCAGGATATGGATCGCCATTTTCATTTGGTATATTCCATGCAAGTTCGGTCATGCGTCGGTCAAAAATAATACCTCGCTCAGCAAATAGCGGTTGTTGCCAGAGACTATTTGAATCACTTCGCTTTCTAAAATCTGCTCCATTAACGATTTGTAAATCAAAAAGTCGGTAGAGGAACAGAACTGCAAAAAGCATCGAAATACTTCCCAGTATTACGATAATTCGCTTACTAATCGGCGCTTCGAGTTTTCCTTCAAACTGTTGTGAATTAAATTCTGGTGAATTATGTGAATCAAGAAATATTTCATCGATATAAATTTCACCTGAATTTTTTTTCTTTTTTAGGAATGGAAATCTCATTTGATTAATGTATGTATTGAAAGCGAGGACGTGTGAGCTGACTGATGTAATACCCGACAAAACTCGCGCAGCAAGCAATGCTCGTAAAGAGCAGGATGTGTACATTGGGAAGAGCGTAGAGCGCATCAAGTAAAAGCGCTACGACGATAATACCTGGGAAACCTCTAGTCAGAATACCAAACACCATAATGAGAACAAAAGTCAAAATATATGGCACAAAGAGACCTGCCACAAAAATGAGTAATGCTAAAGCGCTCTTAAGGAGAGTTGATTTCACACAAACACTATACCATAGGTCTCAGTGTGAATGTACCCCAAATTTAGTACTATTTTTTTTAGTATGCTCTACGTGATAGATCACAATACCCAGCAACCTCCTAACACACATAATAAAGGCTACCAGGAAAATTCCGTAAAATGCTGCCTGTCTACTGAGTATAAAGCCTGTAATAGTATAGTAGAAAATAGCCAGATTAGTGAGAGGTCGCTCGACATATAGATATGAGGGGGATAATTTCTCTTTTTCAGTACGCTCCAGAAAGCCCATCTTCACATATTTTTTCTCATCAAGTACAGCTCGCACACGGGCTGACAAATCAAGCCTCAGATATTCAATTCTCAAGAATAGTGACCCAACCTGATCCGTAAGCTCAGTGGGTATTATCTTACTAATAGCTTCTTCTAGTAATCGGATCTGACCAATAATAGTACCAATCTCAGGTGTACTTGCATATGGCAAAACATCAGTTACTAAAACTCTTGATACAGTAAAGGTAGGGCCACTCAGCACAGCCTCTGGTATATATATCGCTTCCCGTGCTCCAGACGTATAAATAAGTGTTGGATTCAAAAGTCGCGCTGAAAGCTTATGTGGCCCAGCTGTAACTTTCCAGAATATAGATGCACTGATTGTATCACCTCCAAAAACTGTGATGTCTTTATTGCCCAGGTATACTATCCCATCATAGAAGTTAACCGTTACTGAGAGATTCTGTTCTGAAGTATTGTAAAGTGTAGCAAAAAGTGAAACTATAGCGCCTTCTTGTGGTAACTCAGGCGACATAAAAAAACCATTCTCAATAAATCCAACGCTCTCTTCAGCGTGAGATGGTAGCCAAATACCTAAACCAATAATCACAACAAGGGAAAGAATAATAATTTTTATATTGGAATTCATTGTATAGATGCAGCTATTCTTATGGTAAAGGTTTGCCAAGGTCATCAGAAATATTTACCATTTCTTTCTCCAACACTTCGTCAATAAGTTTGAGATTCTCTCGTAGTTGCATGAGGAATGTCACCTCTTCAGGTGTTACCGGTTCACCTTGTTTCACTTTTTGCAATGCAATAATTTGTTTTTCTATATCTTTGTCCAATAAACTAAAACCTCGTGCCATCATACTTTCGGTCTCGCGTACATGTTTTGAAATATCTCGTTTCATATATTTTACTCGTATAACTGTAAACCAAATAATTGCTCCCAGGAATGCGAGAATTCCTAGAATTGGGAAGATGATTGTCGAAACACGTGCTATGAAGCCAAGAATAATTGAGAGTATGTCTCCTTGTATTTTTATATTTACGATATTTGAAGAAAAGCTCTCAGCGCCCCCAGTAAGTTTTACTTTGGCATACATTCGATAAATTCCTTCACTTAATTCACCCGGCAAAGTCACAATGAATGTTCCATCCTGGTTAACACTCGCTTCATAAGGACTTTTATAATCTACTTTTTCATTACGATAGAGTGACGACCCCTCATCAGAAATTTTCTCTACATAGAGGAGTAGAGCTGCCCCTGGGTAGAGACTTGTACCTCTAATAATAACTGGATTATTTTCTCGAACTTCATCGGGTGCATCTGTAATGATCGGAGCTACGATAGCAGTAATCGAGAAACTTTTTGATGATTGGGTAATATTACCGGCACGGTCATATACGGTGGCAGAGAGTGTATGAACACCTGGAGGAAGTGTGGGGCTGGTATACGCGATCAACTCTCCACCATATACTACTTCACTTCCGGTGGCATCAATCGAAAACTCATAGTGATCAACTCCAGAGAGAGCGTCTTTTGCAGTAATCTCGAAGGTAGCTTGCGCACTGTTAGTACTTTCAAGAGGATCACCAATAAAAAGTTGGCCAGGAGATGTGAAATCAATTTGTAGTTTATAGTGAGTTGTGTCACCCCAGCCATATGTATTTCTTAAACGTACATGTGCATAATAAATTCCTTCCGAGAGTTTTGATGTACTCAGTGTTGCAATAAGGCCTTTTGACTGAGTCGGCACCGTGGTTGCATTTTGATCAATGATATATCCTACACTAGTGATTCCTCCAGGAATTTCCCATGCAAGATCGGCAATAGATTCCTTGTACCACAGAAGCGGATTGGGATGGGTCGATGATGTTACCAATGGTGCCTGAGGGACTTGGGAGTCTGATGACGTTGTAGTGGAGTAAGCACCAGTTGATCCAAGTGTAAAATGTGCTGTGTCAGTGGTTCCTAGAACGTTTGTTCCAAGCCCATCATTGGCAAGTACTGATGCGTTAGTAATTGAGACGGTAGCACTCCCTGTGGCTATAACTTTAAATGTAACTGAAAAAAGTTTTCCTGCCGTACCACTAAATCCGGGATTAAATACGACCCCTTCATAGCGTACCAAACTACTATCAATTAAAGATGGATTGGTAACCCAGATATTTATAATCGAACCTGAGATAGACGCACTTTGGAACGCTAGCTTATCGGAGGGAAACTGCAGAGATCCAGAGACTGCATTAATCGCTCCAGATCCACTACCCACTTTGAGTGTAACCGTAAGTGTATCGCCGACAGCGTAAGTACCGGTCAGGGGTGAGATGTTCTGCGAGGCAGCGTGAGTTATATTGGCGCATACCAGAAAAAAGCACACTATAAAGAAAAATATCCCCAATTTTTTCATTGTCTCTATTGTACCCTCTGGCGTATCCAACGCATAGTGAATATCAACGCAATGACCACTGCAAGCACAACTCCAAGCAGTATAATAATTGGGACAAGTGCAGTTCCATGTAATTGCTCTTTTCGCACATTGCCTGCGTAATCTACCGCTTTTACCCAGATGACAGTCCGGAGGCTTTGATCACGAAGTAGGTAGGGACTCTCTGTTCTTTCCCATGCTCGACCCCCTTCTTTGACTTCATAGTAGGCCACTCCTGTTTCCTTATCGTGGGTGTTAAATATGAGGGTATATTTGCCATCATAGATAAATTCATTAGCAATAATTTCCGGGACAAATGACTCCGGAGGATAGAGGTCCTCTATGAACTCTTGACTCATACCGGTAATCTCTGAAATCACAAATGGAAGTCCCTTTACTGTAGTTGTCAGTAGGGTTCCTCGTCCATCATTCTCGTATACTTCAATGTCTGGAATTGTAATAACACCGCTACCTTCTCCTAGTGTTTTGAAAATAATCCTCAGTATTGTGCCATCATATTTCTCCCCCGTTATAGGGCTAATAGTCCCACTATAACCACCTGCCATAATTCCTGAGAATATGACGGTATTTCCAGAAACCTTTGGTGAATCAATCCAGGTGGTAATCATAGATCCACGCTCATAAGCTTCTACAAACTCTAATTGGTCATCAGGAAATGCAATAGCAGCCTTGATTGCATTTACTTCTACTCCCAGCGTATTAATCTTCACGTCAACTGCAATTTGATGCTCTGGTAAAAATAATGTTGAATCACTCTCTAGATACACCGTTCCTGCTGAGACAGAGGTTGGAATTAATGCTAGAGCGCCAACAATACACAATCCCATCCCAAGTGGTACCGTCCATCTACTTAAAATTAATGTGAGTTTTGTATGCGACATAGTAGAAATAATTAACCAGTCCAATAGTACGCCAGTATAGAGAAATCCGCGAGCGTGATTATTCCGTCATGCGAAAGATCAATCGCCGTTGGTGTTGTAGTACGCCCATACCAATATGCCATGATTGAAAAGTCGATGAGGTTCACTCTACCGTCACAGTTTAAGTCAGCAGGAATGCAAGCACTAGGATTCACTAGGATATTCTCATCGCCAACCTTAAAATTAACAAGCTCACCAAATGGACTTATTTGGTTTTCATTGGGAAGTGTTGATTTGGATTTAGTTGTATGGTCTCCGAGTTCAAGAAAGCTCGTATCAAGGTTATAAAAATACACACCCGCTGTTGTAGCGATAGTGCTAAAAAAATGTGGTATGTCAGAGTTAACTTGAATGGTCACTGCACCTGAAGGAACTGTTTGTCCAAATATTGAGAGGGTGTCTCCCTGACGGACCTCAGTTTTATCAATTCCAATTGTCGGCGAGAGAAAGATCCCTGAAATTGTTGTCGTAATATCACTTGAAATAAATACAGGAAATGTAAAAATTGTTGATCTTCGCAAGGCATCATCTTCACTATAAATCGAAAATGTGTAGTTACCTTGGTGGAGATTCTTAATTGAAATGAAAAATTTAGCATCAGGACCTGCAATCGTGGTCACACTAAGTTGTCCATCCTTCAGCACTGATACATGTGAGAGTGGATAAGCCCAGCCCGAAAGTTCAATCGCAGTATTACTACTTCCTCCACCCCCTCCACCAACGCCATCATCTGTTCCTTCGACAGGGACTGAACCTACAACTGCAGAAACGCCTACATCATCATCGGCAAACAACCGTAACGTAGGGAGAATCGATACTGAAAAGAATATCGCTACAATAAGTACGAAAGAAAATAATCTTTTTGCCATTATGAAAATATGCTATAAAACCTTGTTTCTAGCGACAGTTTTTTGTTCTGCTTTTATTCGTGCTTCAACTTGGTTAATAATCCAGCGATTATAGCGTCTTATTAGTTTACGAAATACGATAATTGAAATCACTACTACAACTATGATCACGATTAATAAATGCCATGGGAAAATCCAAAAATGAATTGTTGGTGAGACTGTAGTAAGACCTGTACCATACTCAAGTGAGACCGTTGCTCCATAATAGCCAAATGCAAAGTGGTGCCATTCATTTCTAACATGTTGCCAAAATGACATACTCTCTGAATCATCCTTGGGAGTTTGATGAAGATTTGCATTCTTTGATTGCCAGAGGACTTCAAATTTACGTGTTTGGCTTGGCAAAACATTCCCTTCAACCTGATTGGCTGGTACACGGGCACTTACAAATCCAAAGATATTTTTAATATTTACATCCCCGTCAGGTTTAACTCTATCGCCTCCATCATTTCTGAATCGGTAGGTGAAAGCAACTGGTAATGAGGTAAAAAAGTGTTTAGCATCTTTTGTCATAAAATCAAGAATACCTCCAGCCTGCTTTACTTCACCGTTAACTGAAAGAAGCACTAGAATACCTGTCTTCGCACCAACGGAGACTGACCCACCTTCGCTGATATCAGTAGGAGTCGTAGACCAAAAAATTGCAGCAAAATTTCCTCCTGGCTCAGCATTACTTGGAATAGTAATACTGAAAGGGACAATTTGTGACTGCCCCGGCGCAAGGGTAGTCGAGGAGAGTGTACTCATCCACGTACCAAGGCCTTCAGTTGGATTAACAAAGCTTGCACTACCTGATTCACCTTGAGCTTCAAAATTTGTAAATGATGAATAATAGGTTTCTGGGAATTCTGTCTCATTAGTAAGTACCATTTCCTCATGGACAATAGTGCCTGGATCTCCACTGAGTTCAAAACGCGTAGGGACCAATGTGATCGCGCTCGCTGTGTGGACTCCAAACATAAAAATACCTAATGCAATACTAAAGAAGACCCATACAGAATTTTTAAAAGAGTGATACTTCATCAGATTTAGAAAGTAGCAGTAGCGATAAACGTAAGCGTATCAGTATAGTCTGCATGTGCAACAGTTGTACCAGCGATTGCAGCATTCACTGAAATTTCTGCATGGGCAGCAGATACTGGAGCGGTTGTGCTTAAAATATTTTCTCCTGTAGTCGTGAGTGCTTCTACATCATTTGTTTCAGAGTTCGTTGCACATGTATTAGTCGCATACGGTGTTGCGATTGTAAAACCGCTTAGTCCTGCCGTAATTACACATAAGCCATAATTTTCTGTACCGTCAATCATCGCAGCATCGGCACTATTAATGTTGTCAGCTGGAACAGCTGTTGAAACTAAGCCATTTGAACCGTTCGCGTTACGCACTGTCACGACTACTCCCCCTGTTGCATTCGTATCTGCCTCTGCCACAATCATATTAACACTATCGGTAGTCCCTGATACACGTGTATCAGTTGTAGTAATAGTACCAAGAGCTACTGAGTAGGGAGTATTAGTCTCTCCGTCTGCAACTGTTGTATCAAGATCAAATGTAATAGATTGATTCACTGTTGCGGTCACTGTAACTTGATCATCGTCAATGATATCTACAGTGATAGTGCCACTGTCTCCAAATACGCCAGCAATAGCAATCGTGTCATCATCATCGGCGGCCCCGTTTGTGATAGTGCTTGCAGAACCAGTCGCAGCAGTTGTGGCAGCAGTACCCCAGACAAGACGCATACAAAAACCAGCAGTTAGGACTTGATCAGTTTCTGGTGAAAGTGTAATGACTTGGCCAGTAATATCAAGTCCCCAGTCAGTTGCTGACGGAGAAAGGGCCACAACTTCATCAGTGTATGTCGCAGTAGAACACGTCGCACTATCCCCTAGTTCAATATCGTAATTGTTTGCAGATTCAGCAGCAAGAGTAAAGTCCGCACTAAAGGTAAATGTAATAGTGTCTGCACCCCCAGTTTGAATACCAGTTGGAGTTGCAAACTCGATTGTACCGAACTCATTCGCTGTACTTGCTTTTAGTCTACCAAATGTTGCTTTTGCGCTTGTAATAGTCGCAGCATACACGCTTTTGGAAAAAAATGTGCTGTATGAAGTAGTAGCGAGGACCGCAACTATAAGTACAAAACTTGCGCATTTAGAAATGACTTTATTCATGAATGAGTTTAATTTGGATTAGCAATATTAGTAATAGTATATGAATTATTGTAACACAAGAAACCCAGAAAATATACAAAAGAGCTTATCCACAGGATAGTGCATCAAAATTTAGAACGTGCCAGTGGCAATAAAGATAAGCGTATCTGAATAATCGTTATGCCCTGGAGTAGTTCCACTTACCCCAGCGTTCACAATAACCTCTGCATGACCAGAAGAAAGTATCGACCCGCCACTATTGAGCAAATCCTCACCATTCGTGGTTAAAGCCTGAATATCGTTTGATTCTGTATCGACACTACAGCTACCAGAATCATAGGGTGATGCTCTTGAAAATCCAGTCAGGCCTCCAGTTGCCACGCAGAGACCATAGTTTTCTGTTCCGTCTGCAATTGTGCCGTCTGAACTATTTATAGTATCCCCTGAGACTGCGGCTGAAACAAGACCATTGGAGCCGTTCGTGTTTCTTACGGTCACTACCATTCCTCCAGGTGCATTCGTATCTCCTTCTAATACTATCCTTTGGATACTGTCTCCAGTTCCTGAGACGCGAGTATCTGTGGTTGTAATTGTCCCGAGCGCAACTGAGTATGGTGTAGAGGACTCTCCAGTCCCTCCTCCAGACTCTGTATCAATATCGAACGTAAGAGTTTTCAAAAGCCCCCAACATGAATCGTTATTACCACTGTCAGTCGTATTTGTCGGAGCCATGGTTATTGAACCTGACTGACAGCCTCCATCTTTGACATCTGCGTAATCAACTGCGGCAGTCCCTGTTGGATGAAATTGCCACTGCGTACCAGCAGAGTCAGAATAAAGCTTGATAAGCTGGCCAGAATTACCTGCAACTGTAAATGTATTCGTCACATGAAAAATTGGTGTGCTTGTCGTAGCAAAATCTACTTCTTTTGCGGATGTATGTGTGATAGTAAGATTGTAAAACGTTGTTGTCCCTGTAACAGTCGCTGTTGCCGCACTATTGAGTAGCACCGTGGATGAACCCGCAGTAAATGTACCGGCGTTAGTCCAGTCATCGGCAACAGTAATCGTTGACGCAGCACCTGTTGCATCAAGAGTACCTCCCGAAGCTATAGTGAGTATTCCTGTAGAAAGATCGTAGTCAGTCCCACTCGGACGTAAATCTAGTAGTGATGTAGCCGATCCTGATTTCGAAATAGTTGTGGTTCCTGTAGTAGCGACAGTAATATTTGCACCCATATTTACAGTAAGGAGTCGGCCAATCGCTGCAGTTGGGTTTATAGTGAAGTTCCCCGCTATTTCTATTGCGCCACTTCCAAAAGTGTATGTTTTTGCTGGGGTCACGATAAAATTTGGGGAAAGCGTCAGGTTGCCAAAATTATTTGAACCAGTAAATGTGCCTGAAGTAAGAGTAACACTTCCGTTTCCGTTGAATATAGTGGTCGAAGTGTCTCCTGCTGTAAATGTACCCGAAGCTGTAAGTATCGTTCCTGAAATGCCATTGAGAGTAAACGTCGAATTTTCAATATCGAGTGTTGAACCTGTATCAATGTTCATTGTACCTGAAGAGAGACTGTAGTTTGATGACGTCGTATCAAGTTTGGAAACTCCTGAACTCGTTCCGGTAAGAGTAGTGAGGCCACTGACAGCAAGCCCTCCTGCGCCAACTTCACTCGTAAGGGTAAACGCTCCTGACGGATTTGAATTGAGATCACCAGAAATTTCGACAGCACCACTTCCCCAAGTATAGGTTCTTCCAGACGCAAGTACTGGCGAGAAAGTAACATTGTAAAATGAATCATTTGAATCAAAAGTGCCAGAGGTTAAAGTTATTGAATTACTACCACTATAGACAAAAGTCGAAGTCCCTGAGGTCAGTTTTCCTGATCCTGCCAGAGTAACTATTGGTGATACGGTTCCTGTAAGTGATATCGTCGATCCATTTGCGGCAAATGTTCCACCAGCATCAATATCAAGCATTCCTGTCGAAAGTGCGTAATTACCGATACTGCTGGTATCAAGGACTGAGAGTGCAGTTGAAGTAGCTGTTATAGTCGTGACCTGCGTATTATTCACTGTGACAGTACCACCAAGCACTACTGTCAATTCCGGTGTTCCAGAGGCAGTGGTTGGATTTATGGTAAATCCACCATCAATTTCAATAGCAGCAGTATTGAATGTGTAGGTACGATCATTACCTGAAGTAAGTGTTGGGGAAAGCGTGACGTTGCGAAATGCATTTGCACCAGTTACTGCTCCAGAAATTAATGTCATGGTTGCGTTTCCATTAAATACTGCTGTCGTTGCATTACCCCAGTTCATCAATGCCCCAGTAATAAGTGTGAGAACAGGACCCGTTGTACCAGTGAAGGTCACGACACTTGAGTTACGTGCCGTAAATGTAGCTGCGCTGTCAATATACATAGTGCCAGTAGTAAATGTATAGCCCTGGTTAAGGACCGTACTGAGAGTCACCGTACCCGTAAGAGTCGTGAGGCCAGTTACGGTAGTAGTACCATTTAAACTTTTGGCTCCACCATTTGAAAATGTGAGATTTGCATACTGGCTTGTGCCTGTAATTGAGGCATTCTCAAGTACTGTCTGAGCATTACTTTTGTTATATTCAACCGTTGACCCAGAATTAAAATTAATTGTTTCAAACCCTGGATAAGTATCAGTAAAAAGAGTACCATCAACTTGAAGTATGCCCGTACCAGAAACTGTAAGTGTATTTGATCCCCCACTCCCTGTAACTGCACTTGTGACTCCATTTGGAAAAAACGTACCAGCAGAGACTGTAAGGGTATTAGTCACCGTAAGTGCCGAAGCAACTGTTTTGGTACCAGTACCACTTGAAGTGAGATTATAGAATGTAATCGTACCGGAATTTATCGTCGCATTACCATTACCTGAGAGTATTGTAGTAAAGGTTCCTCCTGTAATAGTAAATGTCCCGACGCGCGTAAATAAAGTGCCCGCGGTTGCGGTAAGAGTCAATCCTGTAGCTGAGCCGTTGTTGGTGTAATCAAGGGTACCACCAGTTGCTACGTTAAGTGTCCCAGTAGAAAGATCATAGTCTGTGCCGGGGTCCATATCAAGAATCGCTGTGGCAGAGTTTGCACG
>JACCDG010245467.1_pt1 | contig 94718 bp, 136 predicted proteins | sample 7442471 | NCBI WGS metagenome assembly JACCDG01 (sample SAMN15323444, study PRJNA562643) | freshwater metagenome | isolation source: river surface water | place: USA:Blue River Watershed | collected 2017-08-17 | reverse complement strand
CTATGGATCATTTCAGAGAATGTCCACGCCAAAATCCATTGCTCTAATTCAGGAAGAGAACAGATGCTCCCAAAAGCAGCAACAGGGGCTCGGCCTTGGACAGAATCCAAGAGAATTTGCCGCTTAAGGTTGCTGGTGAAAATATGCTGTTCGTAGGTTGTAAGAGCTTTGAAATCACGTTGATCCTTAACAAGATCAACTTCCGTTGGCAACCAAAAAAAGCCGAGTTGCTTTTCAGTCAGTTTCTCTAGGAAAGGATACTTCTGTTTGTCATAGCGAGCAATCGAAACTGGTTCGCCAAAGAAAAGAGGGGACTTAAGAAAGTCCCCCCGATTGGTTGGATCAAATACTGTCATCTTTCCTCATTGTGCAGGGGTAGTAGTTGGGGCTGGAGGTTTTTTATTACATTGCCGACAAACTTTCTTCTTTGGCGGCTTCCTACCTCCTACCCTATGCATCTTGTGATATCGAGTAGGCCTGTTAAACGATGGTGGCAAATCGGCGATTACAGCTAGTCCGATAACCGCTCCAACAAAGACAACAGCAGGTGACATGACAACCTCATGGTTTTAGCCAAGCATTTCCGCAATCTCTTCGTAGGTCTCTTGGACCGTGAATGCCTTACCGTCTACAGTGTGGATGACACTCTTGGCAAGGGGGAACTTGTCTAGATCATTTAGCTTAGTATAAAAGGCAACGATAGCATGAACAAAAATTGTTACCTTCCGAACTGTATTACCAGTTGTTGGATCGGCATCAGTAAATTCTACTGCAAACGTTTTCATTGATTGGTCCCTATTCCTTCGTGACAATGGTTTCTCCTATCATATTTTACACGAATCGCAGTCTTCCTCAGTTTCTTCATTGGTCGATTGAACCATCTTGGAAACATCGATTTCGCCTGCGCCGTCATTGGTGTTGAGATAATAAAGCGTTTTTCCACCCCACCGATAAAATGACAAAATATCTTTCAACAGTTCACTGAGGGGTATCTTTTCATCAGTATAGTGTTTTGGGTTGTAGCTTGTGTTGGTTGAAATTGACTGATCGATAAATTTTTGAAGTACTGCACAAATCTTCAAGTACCCAACTGGTCGTTTTTGATCCCAAAGCAAATCATACTTGTTCTTCAAACGGCGATACTCAGGCACAACCTGCTTAAGAACCCCGTCTTTGCTTTGCTTGATCGATACAAATGCGCGCGGCGGTTCGATGCCGTTCGTGGCGTTGCTGACCGCACACGAAGTCTCGGCAGGCATAAGGGCCATCAGGGTTGAATTACGAATGCCGTACTTGGCCATATCGGCACGTAGGGCCTTCCAATTCATCTGATAATCAGGTTTACACAGCCCGTCAACTTCTTTCTTGTAAGTATCAATAGGCAAGATACCTTCTGAGTATTTTGTCTCTAGATACAATTCACAAGGCCCTTTTTCTTTAGCAAGATCAACCGATGCTTTCAAAAGGTAGTAAGACCAAGCCTCAACATACTCGTGAATACGAGCGAGGCCTTCCGAGTCAATGTCATGATACTTCAAATCATTCTTGGCCATCCAATAGGCCAAATTAATGATACCAATTCCAATCGAACGGCGTGACAACATCGCATAACGAGTTGCCTTCACTGGATAAGATTGAATATCAATCAATGCGTCGAGAGCCCTAACTGCCAACATACATGGCTTTTCAAAATCGCTAGGTTCTTTTATCTTACCCCAATTAATAGCGCTTAAAATACAAGCTGCTACTTCTCCCCCATCTTCTTGATCAATATTAGTCAATGGCTCAGTCGGCAGAGTAATTTCCTGACAGAGATTTGACATCTTAATCGGAGAGGACGACTTGAACGAACTATGATCATTGCAGTGATCAACGTTCATGATGTAGATTCGGCCCGTGTCTTTGCGTTCTTGCACGAGCGCCGAAAACAAGTCAAGGGCACGGACCTTCCTTTTGCGAAGCTTGGTATTCCGTTCGGCTTTCTCGTAAAGCTCTTTAAAACGATCCTGATCCACAAAAAAAGCTTCGTAAAGCTCGGGAATATCGGCTGGAGAAAACAAAGTTACATCTTGATTGGCAATCAACCGTTCATACATCAACCTATTAATCTGTACTGAATAATCCAGATGGCGGGCTCGATTATCCTCAATACCTTTGTTATTTTTCAAAACCAAAAGGTCTTCAATTTCCCAATGCCAAATTGGGTAATGAAGGGTTGCCGAAGCCGAACGAATGCCCCCTTGATTACAAGATTTTACTGCCGCTTGGAAGTATTTGATGAATGGAATGATGCCCGTATGTGTCGCGTCCCCTTTACGTATAGGGCTACCAACAGAACGGATACGACCAGCGCCGATGCCAAGCCCAGCACGTTGAGCAGCATATCGAACGATGACAGAAGATGTGGCGTTGATAGAATCAAGACTATCATCACTCTCGACCAGAATGCAGGAGGAAAATTGACGTTGGGGTGTCCGCACGCCTGCCATCACTGGCGTTGGAAGACTGATATCAAATGTGCTGATCGCATCATAGTAGTTTTTTACCCACTTAAGACGAGTGTCTTTTGGATAATCGGCGAAGAGAGTAGCAGCGATAAGAATATAGGCCATCTGAGGAGTTTCGAATATCTCTCCAGTGGCCCTGTTCTTCACCAAATACTTACCTCGCATCTGTTCCAAACCAACGTAGGCGATATCAAAATCTCTATCGTGGTTGATGAAGGTATCCATATGGTTGAATTCTGTTTGGGTGTATTGTTCTAACAGAATTGGATCATAGAAACCAGCCGAGATAACCTTAGTGACATGCTCAAATAGAGGAATCGGTTCATGTTGGCCATAAACTTGTTTGCGTAAATGATAATTGACCAAACGTGAACCGACGAATTGATAATTGGGGGTTTCTTCCGAAATCAAATCGGCGGCCGATTTGATAGTTAGTTCCATGATATCTGACGTTTTGATACGATCATGAAACTGGACATTCGAACGAAGCTCTAACTCTGAAGCGGATACCCCCGTAATACCTTCAGTAGCCCATAAAGTAACTTTGTGCCACTTATTCAAATCAAGTGATTCTACGTCTCCGTTACGTTTAATTACTGTAATTGGCGCCAATTAATACCTCTTTACTTGTTCATGTTGCTTTATGGCAGCCACAACGTCATCAATAGCAATCATGGAATCTGTTTCCGAAAGATTGAAAAGCATATCCATTTCGGAAAGAGCCGTAAGAATCTCATCATCGATTTTCTTAGCTTCTTCTTCCGATTGAACACGTCCGACTTGTTGGTAAGGCTTTGCTCTATTTATGAGCCAATTCATGTTGGAGAAAATAGAGAATGTCGATTTGAAATAATCAAGCATCATCTGATGATACTCATTAAGCTCTTGGTTTAGAGCTTTCATTCGCCGTTTGTAATAGACGACACTCAATAGAATAGGACTATCAGTAATCACATAATCAACCTTACCAACAAGACGGCGCTGGCGTTCAAATTGAACATCGAAAATGTGCTTTTGATCGTCTAGTAAGGATGTATTTTCCGACCAAACAACTTCCTTGGCATATTCAGTTACAAGCTCACAACTGATACTCTCTCGTTTTAAAGCAGAAAAGATACCAGCGGCCGAAGTACTTTTTCCACTTCCTGGACCACCGAATAGGTTCACAATGATTGTCATACGTCGAATAACTCCACAGAAATTCCAGCTTCATTAGCCATATCAATAGCTATTCTAAATGACTCTTTCCATCTTTCAGGTAGTACAGTAAGAGAAACAACCCTGGTTATTCCCGATTGAATAACATGTTTCATACAATCAGAACAAGGGGGAAATGGCCATGTATACAGAGTACATCCTTTCAATGATTGGGTTGCATTCAAGATGGCATTCATTTCCGCGTGGATCGTATACGTGAGTTTAGTTTCACGATTGGCCAAACGGCTAGAAAGGTCACCAATACCACTAGGAAAACCATTCCAGCCAGTAGCACAAATTCGTTTATCGGGGTTGGCAATTGTTGCTCCTACTTTTGTTGAGGGGTCTTTGGACATTCCAGCTGACACTTCCGCAACAGATAGGAAAAACCTATCCCACTTTCCTATAATAGTCATGGACATGGTAATCTATCTCGGGCTGCCACAGCGATTTCAAAAATGGTTTTAAGGGATAGTGATGGGAAATACAAAGTCAGACAACTACCCCCAATCACCCATTGAGATTTGTCTTCCAAACCACAAATTTCTAACACATCAAAAACATCAACGAAACAGAAATACAAGAATTCTCTGTTGTAATCATGGCCAACATTGCCAATGAATGTTTTTAAATCTTGCCACAACATATCCCAATTAGTTCGATCAAATTCTTGTTTTATGATGTCTTCTGATGCCCCCACTAGAAGCAAGGACTGCTTTAGCGTTCCTACCACATTAGTCGGAAATGTCAACTTCAATCTCCCCCAGAAATGGGAATTCCTCTTTTAGAGCATCAAAACATTTTGATGCTAACTCTCTGTGTTCTTTCTGAGTACCATTCCCCATTCGCAAGGTGCAATAATGAAACCAATCACGTATCACACCCCCGATGGTCATGAAAGTTGGAGTGTTGCCTTCAGGAAGAATAACACGAGCACATTCTTTAGCCATACCACGTTCGATAGCTTCACGATACTTGGTTGAAGCCAAGTCGATAACTTCCATTTGAGCGGCGGCCCACCACGATTTCAAATCGTCATCGTCAGTTTCGATACTATTTTGACGATTCTTGTTGTCTTGAAGACGACCTTCCCGAAGAACAAACTTTGGGGCAACTTCGGCATACCGTTGTGAAAACTCTTGGAAATCGAGGGACCAATGACGTAAGACTTGGCGTCCAATATCCCGAGTTGTTTCTACTTCAATAATAGCATGACCCATAGTAAAGATAGACCAATGCTTTTTCTTCACGCAATAACGAAGAAGCTTATACCCTGTTTCAAAATTCTCGCGGTTCTCGGGGTTACTAATACGAGCGCAATAACTAATGATATCTTCAGGGCCAGATGCTCCCGTTCTTTCCATGAAACGACGGGTTGGCATTGTTCGTCCGATTAATTCAACTTGCACCAAACATCTCCTTAAATATTGTTTGCGCCTTGCGAGAATCCTTTTGATACTCAGGCGTTCTATCTTTAGTAAATCTAAGTTCATTACCGTCTTGAAAGCCAATACAATTGCCGTCTCTTACCCCTCGAAGAAATACGGTCATAGATTCGGCGTAACCAAATTCCAGCCCCAAAGTTCTATACCAACTTTCAGGCATTGAAGTTTTGACCGACAACGCCAAATGTTTACCATCAAGATAAGCGTACAGTTCATCACCAGTTAAGTTTTCCATTGGGAATACTCCAGTTGTGCATTTAGACCTTTGAATGTTCTGGATTTGAGTAGGCTTTCTATCTGTTCAAATTTCCATCCTGCCAATACCATTTCATTAATGTCTTTGTACCGATGATTTGGAGGCCAAATAACTATCTGATAGTTGGCTGCCATCGCCTTGCGCACATTGGCCGCGACAGCTTCATTACGTGGTTCATTGTCATACAGAATGACAGCGTTGTCGAGATTGAGTTGAGGACTAATCTTCCCCCCACAAGACGCGATGGCATTATTCAACATCATAGCATCAATTGGACCTTCCGTAATGTAGTACGGACGATTCATATCAACTCGATTGAGGCCCCAAAATTTTGGCTTGCTTTCGTCAAGAATGATGCTGATATATCTGATCTTCGATTCAGGATCGAATGAACGGCCTTGATAGCCAAAAAGGCTACCGCCTCGATCAAAGAAAGGCATGACAAGCCTGTCTTCATCGTAGTCCAAACTTTCAAATTTGTTCGGATAGACTGAGTTTGTGAAAGCCTTAAAGGCATCACAGTAATACAGTTCGGGATAAAATTTTTCAGGGATACATCGCGACTCAACATATCGAACAGCTTTGTGTCGATTTGGCAAATCTACCAAGCATTGTAGCCCATCTAGTACACCTTTGTCAAGTGGTTTCATCTTGACAATCGGATCAGGAGTTACGGGAAGATTATTGCTCTCTTTTATTCGATCAAGCTTATACTGATCGTAAAGGCCCCCATCAAGCTCTTTCAGAAATTTACCAAACGGCCAGTTTATTCCACAATTATGACACGAGAAATAAAGGTCACCCTTCTTCTCATAGATATAGCCCCGAGCCTTGTTCTTGTTTTTGGAAGAATCTAGGCAAACGGGGCATCGAAAATTGTAGAGTACTGGAGATTTGCGTTTGAATTTAAGAAGACGATGCGAAGCAAGAGCAACATACTGATGCTCAAGCCATGTCAAAGATTACCTCATAGATTAATTACTGCAGTGAAACATACCAAAGAAATCACGGCGCCTACCATTGCATACTTATAAAACTCGTACTTGTTGGCGTCGCGATATACTGCTCGAACACAAGATAACGGGTTAAACATTAGTGAAACGGGCCTCCCTTCCAAATCAAATAAACCACACTAGTAAAAAATGCCGAAGTAATGATTCCGAGAATCATATAAACAAATCTCTGTACAGGAGCAAAGCTCGTAATCGGAGTATAGTTCTTCTTTACATCAACCAAATCCTCTTTGATTGATGTAACTCTTTCGTCCAACCGATTTAATAACGCTCGATCATTATCACTAAACGATCCTGACATCTTACCCCTTTTCACGTTCGGCTTATAATGTCTCGTAGCCGACGTTTTTTGTTCTTGGTTACCTTCCTAATTCCTGGTTCACCGTTTGAACCACCAAGGCCAGCCACATTTCCGCCTGATGCACAGTTAGCTGGAGCTTCTTCATTTTTCATAGTTTTCTCAAAGCCTCGATAATACCTTCGTCTAAACCAATTTCATCGTCTTGAAAAACTTCGCCATCCTTTTTCACTTCTCTTGGCATGATACCAAGCAATACAAAAAAAGGTTTCATGTATACCCAATGCTCCTTATCAATTTGAAAGAACAAAATCTTTGTTGAATGATAAGGACCAAACACATTAGTCAAAAGAATAATATGATTGAGAATTAACCGTTCTCGTAAATCCTGTTTGGTATGATAACGAGTGAAGAGTTTCTTTAAGTATTTAATACGATCAAGGTCAGCATAGAATTCATCAATGGAATGACACTGAGGATTGTCATAGACCTTGGCACAATACAGTATAAAGTTCTCTTCAGTTAATTCATCGAACAACATACAGCTTTATGAATTTGCCCTCGTCAGAATAGCAAATCATATTCTTCGGCGTTTGGATCGCCACGATTGGAGAACGAACGCTGTTGAATAAACGCGAACGATTCGAACGCGAACGTCCGACGACCTTTCATTACGCTATGAAACTCAGGAGCCTTGTTCGGTTTCCATTCTCCAACTGGATGGTGAACGTGTAACCCTGGCCATGCGCCTTCTTTCGTACCAATCAATTCGGCGTACGAATTGGAAGGGTGTTTGAAGAGCACCGAATCTTGATTGTATAGAGAACCGTGCTTTTTTAGGAACCCCTTGACGTGCTCAGGGTCATTACCAATGACCATCAGCGAGCGTTCATCAACGGGACGTGCCTGTTCCGTTCCATGATTTTCGATGTAGCGCCCCTTCATCTCAATAAACCCAAGGCCATGGGCACGAATAGCCGCCTTAAGCTCAGAATGTTTGGCCTTGTTCTCTTGAGCGGTACGTTCTCCACGTTCGGCCGAGATGATACCAAACGGACGGTTGTTCACATGCGCATGCACTCGGGCAAGCGATGCTTCCTGAAGGATTTGGTCAGCCACTTCACGAAACCTTTTCATACCGTTACACTCTCCTATAACCCAAATCAACTGCCATGTCAACTTAAAAAGACGTTAATGCAACACGCTTGATCACATTGTTAGCAGTCGCAAAGTATACATATGACGAATCAAACCATATTTCTCCTTTGACACAGTTAGCAGTGCTATTGGACGGAGTAGTACTGTTGTTTGAAAGGATCAGTTTGGTTGTGATGAAAGTTACATTCGAGTTGCCGAAAGCATTCGAAGCCTTAACTAACCGCATTGAACCGTTAGCTGATACAACCATGAAATTGTCATTCGCTACCATCGTATTGAGCGATGGTAGCGAGTTAGCAGCGATTTCAGTGTTAGCGGTCATCCTAACTGTTCCTAACTGTTAACTAACTATTAGGATACTGTTAGTTTGGCGTTTGCCGATGTCACAGTATTGCCGCCAGTTCCCATTACTAGAACACGGTAGCTATAGTTGTTTAGACCAGCGACGTTCGAAATCGACAAGGTTGAGGTAGTTACGTTGGAGTAAACACCAGCCGCCGAAAGGTTAGCGAATCCTGATCCTGTATTTGCCTGCCACTGATAGGAAAGAGCAATGACAGGAACAGAAACCGCTCCAACAGAGAATGTTGTAGGGCTGTTTGTGTTGACTGTTTTGTTAACAGGATCAACTGAAATAGTGATCGTAACGTCAGAGAAGATCGTATCTTCGGCGTCGGATGAAATACCACCTGCAACTAGAGTTTCATAGGTGACACGTCCTGCGCGGCCTCCACTACCAACAGTTCTAAGCACCCAACCCGCATGTGTAACTTTACCAGAAAGTGAAGACACTTCGTTATCGTCAACGGCGAAAACACCTGAGGTTAAGTTTTGACCATAACCGTTAGCTGTTGTATTGCCATAAAGCGCATCACGATTAGCCGTGTTTGGGGCCTTATTTACCTGAGCAGCAGCCCAAATAGGCGCATTGTTGGCCTGATCTGCTTTACCGTTAAGTGCCATTAAAGTATTTTCTCCCTGGATTATTCTTGTTTGTTATTTAGGAGTTATTAGAGCTTGGCGGGGCGGGAACCAATTGTCCCTGATCATTAATGATCATTATAACCCCTTGAATAATTATAGCCATCAACGCTTCTTTCTCAAAGGAATAAGAGATTTGATGGTTTCTACGTGTTCCAAATCCTTTGCTTTTTCGCTATCTGGTAATTGGCTATATGGAACATGTTGAGCAGCATTCCATTCAGCCTTAGGATTACGCTTCATCCATTCATTATGAATGTGTTCGGCGGCGGCGTCATCATTTTTTGGATGATGCAAATGAGCCGTCAATGCAGCATGGGCAGCGGCAATGTTTTCTTTCTGCCAATCGGGATGGAGTTTATGAAACGGAACATTGATGTCGCCTTCTGTTCCATCGCTATTTTTCTTCATCCGAGGCTTGCCTTGTCCATGAGGATCATAGCTCTTACGCCATTTCTCATGCTGTTGAGAAGCGAACGCCTGGATTACATCATTGAAACTTTCATCAATCTGAAAAGGGACGGATGAAGAATCTACTCCTAATTTAGCTTCCATGGCGGCGATTTCTTCGTCGGAAAAACCAACAGCCTTCAGTTCTTGGTAAGATTCTTTCATGGTTTTCTTTCCAAAAGTCGGCCATGATTTCTTAGAAAGAGAATGTTTGGTTGCATCAGTGGCGGCGACGAGAGCATTCCAACGATCAACTTTGGCTTTCTTTCTAACGCCTTCGATGGCAGCAAGCCGTTTTTCACCTTTAATACTCGGATCAGACGCTACCTGTTTCATACGAATATTTTGTTCGCGTGAAATTCGAGCAGGGGCCGTTTTACTAATTCGGGCAGCCCGTTCATGAGAACGTTGCATCACGTTGCCGACTGTTTTACCAGTAAACGCACGTTTGATGTTTTTCATTAGACCTTCGTTGACATCTTCATTCAAACCAGCCGCATTACGGAACTTGGTTTCGTTGAAGCGTTCATTTGCCCGAGCAAACATCGAAGCATAATGATCCCCAAGAGCTTTCTTCACCATTGGATTGTGATGATTCTTAATGAAGTCGGCGGCAGCTTGCATATGCTGACGTGTTAATGTTGGCAAGGTGTTCTTTTCATTGAAAAACGTACCACGCTCTACCGCTTGATGGAAACGCCCAGGTTTAAAACCTGGATGTTGCGACCTAAAGAAAGCAGCATGGGCCTTTGCAATTTCTTCATGATGTTCTGGCTCATGAGTAAGAGTATGATTGACAGCCGCTTGGAAATGGGCGCGGCTGAAACCTTCGTTTAGCTCCTCAACCGATTCATTGTAAGCGCCAGCAGTACCCCTATGCTTGTAAATCACTCCTCCGTATCCTACTGGACCTTTGTTAGTTGTAAAACCAGGAGCTTTTTTCTTACCCCGTCCAAACAAAGGAAGCCTCTTTGCTCCTGTTGCTTTATCATAATAATTGGAAGCGGCATTGAATTTGCTTACCGAAGAACGGGAAGCTTGTTTGAAACCACGATCAGCTTTATCGGCGGCGTCAAGGGCGGCATGGGCTGAATTGTAATGGGAAGCTGAAATAGTACGAGAGAATTTTCTGTCGGAAAGCTTCTGTTTTTCGACTGCTTTGATGGTATTGAGATTATCACCAGAACCGAAATTTTGGCGATGGGCGGCACGGGCTTGGCGCAAAGCATTGCCAGCAGCCTGAGCTTGCTTATTGTATGGGCTGGCACCCTTGAAAGAATTTACTACTTTCTTGGCCGCGACGATATTAGAAAGTGAAGAACGTTGCTGTGATTGACGATTGGCGTCATTTTGATAGGCACTATTGCGATTGAAATTGGGGCGCGACTTGGCCATATTCATATGGCGTTCGGCTTCGTTCCCAAAATGCTTACGAGCGCGATCAAGATCAACAGCCTTATCGCTTAGTTTATCGGATTGCGCGTAAAGATGTTCGGAACGTTTACTCATCGCATCCTTAACTCGGGAAGCGCGATTTGTAAACCATGTACTCATTCGACGACCAGCGACATTAGCTCCAGCCCGAAAACCATGTTTACGACCAATAGAAAGAGCATCAGATGCGCCCTTATAAACGCTACGGCCAGCATTCATCAAACCCGCTAGGTTTTCATCTAGTTCATCCATGAAGATATCAGGATTGATATTATCCCGAGCATAGGCGATCAAATGACGACGATTCTTATCCAATGCCAACCAACGATTGAAGATTGCCGCTTGATTTTCATTTAGATCACATCGAAGAATAGATCGAACTTCCGCCTCGCTAAACGTTTCGGCCATCTCAGCAATCAAATGCATGACCGTTTGCTTAACTTCAAGATCGGCCCCATTTACATGGCCCCGAAACTTGCTTGAACTTTCAAAAATGTCCACGAGGTAGCGGGACGTGTCGTCTTTCATCGGATTGTTTTCTTTCTTCTCGTTAATTAGTGGGCCTAGCTCCAATATTTCACTTTCCTTCAAATGCTTGCTGAAGAGTTTAGCCATGGTGTAATGAATGTCGGCAGCTTGTTTGTGAGATTTCTTTTCGGCCTTTGTCTCGGCCGCTTCCATTGACTTATGATAATGGTCAACCTGGGAAACATGGTGTTGAGCCCTTTGTAAGGGATCGAAACCATATTTATGCACGGCATCATCAATATGCCCTTGAGCATGCTTTAAGAATTCGGAGCGACGGGCTTTGTCGTCAGTTTTAGAAGCATGCATAACTGCTGAAAGAGCATGACCAAGATGACGTTCGGCATGCTCCATATTGGCCTTATGCTCATCGCTATGAGCATGCGTTAAGTGATGAATGATTTCATCAGCTTTTGTTGACGACATGTTGTGTTTAGTAATTAATTCTCCCATAACCTTTGATGGTTTTCCTGGAGCAATCTTCTTACCATAAACACGTCCACTGATCATATCTTGACCAGGATGATAATGTAGTTTGGTTTTCTTACTGATATAGGTGTCTAGTTTGTTTCGAGCAAACGACGCAACCCCAACTTTCAATCTATCAAGTATCGACAATTTGCCACTCTTCTTCTTTTTGCCACCAAACAATTTTCCAATATTCACCTTAGGAGGAGCCCCAGACGATTTCATTTTCTTCGGGCCTGAAGGTATCTTCAGTTTGGCGCCCGTCTTCATTTTCTTGGCCTTAGGTGTTTTAACTTTGACCTTTAAGGTCTTAGGTTTCTTTAGTTTCATTTGTGAAGAAACTTGCGAACCTTACCCCATACTCCTGTTCGAACAGCCCCATCGGCTTGATGATGGGGCTCATCAACCCATCCCGAATCATCTTTGTGAAGATTCGGATCAACAGGTTCTATTTTAACAGGAGTAGCTGGTTTTGCTTGACGTGATGGTTCAATATGCTGGCGTAAAGATTCGGCGGCCGATGTTGGATTGTTATGTCCCATCAAACGTTGATAGGCCAAGAAATGAGCATCTGTTTTTGTTGAAGCTATGAAATTGTGAGCATCACCAATAGACTTTACAGTAGAGCGACGATCAATCAAATCTTCTGGATTGTTAAGATTAGTATGGGCTGTGCGGATATCATGGGCTAAGCCAACAGCAATATGAGGATTCTTACGGAAGAAAGAATTAATAGCTTTTTCACGCACACTAGATTTAACTTTGTGCAATTGTGCCTTATGCAACGTCTTCATGTATTCATGATGGTTGCGTTCCCAATCCATGTTGAGGGCATATCGTTGATCGTGTGGTAGAGTATGGTAGGCATCAGCAATACCATTTATACTCTTCTTTCGGGCGCCTTGGCGCATCTTACGACGGGCAATACGCAAACGGCTGGCATTTTGAGCAGCCGTGGCGGCTACTGGATTGGTATTCATTTCTTTCTTGCGATACTCTTTGACCGCAGCACGGGCTGCTTTCTTAGCAATATCCTTTAGGCGACGAGCTTCTTCAGCTTCCTTAGCCGCTTGGGTAATGGCCCGACTGATGGTACGAGGGGATGCCTTTTTGATGGTTGGATTAACACGCTTCAATTCATCGGTTGAAACCGAACCTGGGCGAAGAATATGACGCTTAAGAACGTCAAGAGCAGCGTTTTTACTTTTGGGAGCGGCGGCACGACGGCGGCGATCCCTTTCAGCCCGAGCTTGAGCCCCAATATTATCACGACGCTTGGCTAACTGGCCAAGGGTATGATTGGAAGTTCTAGCAGAGATAACAATTTGAGGTTTACGTTTAGCCTCAAGCAACGTTTCTTCCGATACCCCCTTTGGTTGAAGAGAACGGGCGGCTCTAGTGCCCCCCATAGTGGCATCAGGAATAACAGGATTGATGATAATGAATGGATTGCGCTTCATTAGTTGCTTGGGGGGTTTCTTCATTGAAAACTCTTCTTATTATGGATGGCTATATTTATATTAAAAAGATTCTATCGGACCTTGTAGTTCCACCATCACGATACCCAAGAGGGATTAATATGTCAAAAAGTACTGATCCTCCATTTTCGGCTAAGATAACAGGCTTGTGTTTCTCAATGTTCTTCAATCCCCCTAAGAGGATATCCTTTTCTGATCCTTCCGTATCTAAATGAAGAAGGTCCAGACGGGGGAATTCGAAATCATCAAGTTTCAACATCGGAATAGTAGGGGTTTGATGGGTCAAATTGACTGAATGCATCCCGACATTCTCCATACTTACCCTAGTCATTTCAATCATTTTGTGCTCATTACCCAAAGCACATTGCAGTTTCTTGATGTTATCTTTCTGGCAATTGTTAACCAGGAAATAGAAGTTAAGAGGATCAGGTTCGAATGTGTATACCTGTTCAAACATATCGGCATAAAGACGAGGATACATGCCTAGGTTACCGCCCGCCTGTACCACCACCCCGAAGTTCTTTACATGCTGTTTGACGACCTTTTCATGAGACTCCTGCCAATCGGCATTAGGTCCGTCATACGCCCCTGTATCTGTCTGCAACCAATACCACTTTTGGACATTTGGGTAATCGCTAGCACGAGTAACAGATAATGGTTCATATTCGTTCATGTTGATGTCTCAATCACCTTCATTTGGTTTTTTCGGAGAAAACGGAAATTATAGACCATTGAATATCTATCCGTAAGAACAAATCGAATATTCTCTTTGCGCTTAAACATCACTAACGGTAAACGTATGACGTTGGCCACAAATTGGTTCTTGATTTCCAATTTGGTTTGAGGGGGTTGGGTATTGAAGTTAGGCAACCCCATATCGATATTTACAACGTTATTTAGGTCTTTCATGAAGTAATCTTTAATCTCCCCCCTATCAATAAATTGCTGAAGACTTGATCGATTTAAAGCATAGATCAAATCTCGCAATTCTTCGGGAAAGAAAGGTTCTCGCTTATCCCTAATGACTTCCTTTGTCAGATTAGGAAACACCAATTCAGAGTCAGGGATAAGGTATTCGGGAGCCTTCATTTGATCCTGTACGTAAGCATGCCTTGCTGGCCTGTCATATCACGCCAGCTTGCTTTACCTCTTTCGATTACAATACGGCCTCGATTAGCCTTTTTGGATTTGAAACTAATTCGGCCTTGAAACCATTGTTTGGGGTCCATATTAATTTGGTATACCCCTGTTTGATCCAGTACTCTATTTATCTGTCTAAGAGACACATGACAATCATTAAGTAAACGAGCTAAAGTATCGGCAAAGTATGAAAGAGCAGTGTTTGGAAATCCATCTAACGCCATTGGATTAGTTTTACATCGTTCGTACAATAAATCATACACTTCTTTGGATTGACCATTGAATGTATTTGATATGATATCGTTATAAAACATCAACGGATCATAGTCAGATTTGAGATGGTATTTGACCCCCCAAATGAATATGATTTCTCGGGAACGGCCTCTCATAACCTTACGAGATATGTCTACCAGATCGGCAAAATGACTTGGTTCTGTTTGTGGGGAAGCTGGTAATACAACATTGGCTATCAAGGATGAACCAACACCTATTCCGTATTTGCTGGAAATAGGATAGTACTTATCGTTCAAGCATACAAATGAATCAGCACCCTTGAAACAAGATGACTTTGGGAAGTAAACTGAATTACAGTAAAGCCAATCCATGTTATTATCTTCAAACAAGTCGTCGCGGCCTTCAAAAAGAGCCAGCAATGGAAGTACTTCGTTCAAATACTTTCCGAGATTATTGATATGATGATGATCTATACCAGCATCCCAAATGAATTCTTCAAGAGACAAAATGTCAGGCAGAAGATCGATAATTTCTTGAGGCAACTGTTTGCAACCCTGTATAATTGAGTTACGTAAATGATTTGGATTTTTAAAACCTCGGCATTGAATCAAATGGTCTTGGTATGTTATTGTTTCTTCAAAACCTCCTAACACTAAATCAGCGGTACGAATACCCAACGATTCTCCTGCTATCTTCGTGTGATCAATCGGTTTTTTGATTGCGTTAATATGAACGTAACCACCTTTACCATCATCAGTTCTAATTGGAAGACGCGGATAGTACGATAAAGAGCGAAGTACTTCTATTTTGGTTCCTGGCTCTAACTTGCCTAGATTGTTTCCTCTTCCTGTTTCAGGGGAATCATAGATCGAGGTTTCTTTCTTAATCTCAGTTCTAACATCACCTTTTGAAAAGTACTTCTCATAAGCAGAACGGCCGCTAGATGCCAGCGGCCGTTGTTTTTCTATTCAAAAAAACCCTCCTGTTATACTGCATATTCTCCTTCGTTGAAGGTCACCCATCGAGAGATTTCCCGCAGTCGATCATGATAATCGCTTGGGATTTGAACTTGACGAGTAAATTCGTCAACTTCATCCCGTCCCAAACCAGCGTTTTTCATAGCCTGCCGAACGCGACGAATGATGATATGAATGTTTCCGTCAGGCCCAGACAAATCCATGTCCACTTTGATCTTGGGATGTTTAGGACTCATACTTATGCTCCAATGTAGAACGTTACCCCGTGGGTGTCTATCCCCCACGGGGGTCATGAAGAGCTTGCCACCGTGAACCTTCATGACACATCAATAGTAGCCGTATGAATTTAGGCGCGCAAGGTCTTAGGCAAAAAGAAAAAAGGCGTTCGGCCTCCGAAGCCTCCCCCCATGTTGAGATTGTAAAGGACTTCCTTAGCCATCGCCAAATCATGATAAACCTGGATCACAAGCTTGGATGGAACTTCGTAAAGCTTATACTCGGAATTATCAATATGAAGCTGATAATTGTATCTCATTAGGTGAATCCTTCGTAACCAACGTTTTCATCTTCTAGCGTTTGACCAAATGGTGTAGTATCCATCACTGGCTTGTCTGAAAGCTCTGTCTGGGCTGATTGCTCAACATCATACAATCGCATCTTTGGCTTATCAACTCCAACAACAAAGGACGTTGGATAGACACCCCCGAAACGATTCTTAAGTTGTTTCACTCGATACTGTTGTAATTCATTTAGCTGTTCATTGGTAGTGACAGCAACAATGAAATCAGCGGTGAAACCAGTACCAGATGATTCGCTCATATTCTCCAATTTAGGATCGGACGATTTGTAGCCTTCCCGATTCATCTGTGTTGCACTAATGATTGGGACATCATACTCTTGAGCCATACCACGTATTTCTTCCGCAACAGATTTGACATATTCGTACATGTTTCCATCACGGCGCATTCTTGATGAAGCACAAAGGTTCAAATAATCGATATAAATGATGTTGGGAATGAACTGTTTTTTAATACGAAGTTCATTAAGTAAAGCTCTAAAATTAGCGGCTGATGCGAAAGTGCCAGGATAATCTTTGACGATCAAACGTCCTGTTACACCTTGAGCAAATTCATTCCATTTGGCCATATAGATATCACGCTCAATACCCATCAATTCATCGGCTTTGACATTGAGAAGATTAGCATCAATACGTTGAGTAATTGATGGATCACCTTTCTCTCCCATTTCTAGAGTAATGTAGAGCACATTATATCCCATAGAAAGATTAGTCGCTGCCATATGACACATCAATAGAGTCTTACCTACCCCTGTACCACCCATAATAACTGAAAGAGTTTTCTTTGAAACACCCCCCTTTGTAATCTTGTTAAAATACTCAAGATCAAATGGTATCTTAACCGCCTTTTCATGATAAGCCGAAAAACGTTCTTCAACGTCTTCCATGTAATCATGACCAACCGATGGATCAAAACTGATCGAAAGAGCATCGATTAAAAGTTGAGGAATGGAACCTTTAGCCTTCTTTGATTGTCCATCGATGATCGATAGTGACTCTCGCATGGCATTGTAGATAGCCTTATCCTGACAAAACTTTTCAGTGGTATTCAAAAACCAATCAAGGTTAGTTCCATCATCATGTTCAAGAGAATGAATAGAATGTTTGGTCTGTTCAAATACCTCTTGTCCAACTCCATCTCTTTGACTTAGCTCAATATAAAGCGCCTCTTTTGAAGGCGCTTCATTGTATTTTTGAATGTGTTCATCGATTAACTGAAAAGTTAATCGATCAGCGTTGTCAGAAAAATATTCAGGCTTTAGATACGGTAAGACCTTTCGAATGTAAATTTCATTGTGCAAGAGATGTGATAGTATCGTCTTTTCTAGCAAACCGCTTTCCTTCAGACATCATTCGAGCATAGTAACTATTTACTTCAGCCAAACTCATTGGTTTTTCAATGTCAGCAATTTGAGTGCAGAATTCTTGAAGAGATGCGGTTTGAGCAACTAATGTTTTAATACCACATTCTCTCCAACAAACTACCCCATCTTTGATCATTTGCGATATGACAGGGCCGCGATTGCGGCCCTCATACCAAGTATTTTCTTTGTAATAATCAAACAACATTGCTAATCTCGATAATACTTTCACGGCTTGCATGAGGAGAATGGAACATAGCAAAAGCGGCTTCAGGTACAGTTTTTGGCATCGGGGCTGGCTTGAAACCCTTTGCAACCAACAGATTTAGTGCCTTAGAAAGAGCCTTCTCTGTTTCTTTTTGAACAGTTGCTAGATCAAGAATATCTTGTACCAGTTCTTGCTGTGTCTTCTTAAGAACGTTGATTTCTAGCTGAAGCTTGGACACTTCGTATTCGCGTTCTTTATACTTGCGAAGCAAAGTGACTAATCCCTGAAACCCCATGCAGGAAAAATTGGCAGGGTCGCCTTCCAGTTCACCTTTCTCGGTGATCTTCAAAAATTTTCCTGTACTAGAATCATTCAAAGTCAAAACATTGGTTGGTTCTAATTTGGTCCAAGAAACAGTTGTAGGGGTTGTTTTAAGGAGCATAGTACTACCATCAGCTACCACAGCCTTTGAAAAATCCATCTTACTCAGCGTCGTCATCGTCTTCCTCTTTTTCTTCTTTTGGTTTAACTAGTTTGTATTTGTCTGATAGAAATTTGGCCAATCCTCGTTCGAACATCTTGTTCCAAAACGCCTCATCCATGTCATCTTCTGAATACTTAGTTTCCTCATCAATGACACCATCGGCATCAACCAGACAATACTTAGTTGCCTTTTGAGTTGGCTTGACGATAAGATTAGCTTCAATAGCCTCTTCAAGCAAACCAGAAAATCGATCAATGTTACCATCAAACGTTACCGTAATCGGAAACTTGGTTTTCTCTCGGATATAACGGCTCTTTTCAATATTGATAACGAAGTCAAATCCTTGAAGGCCTTCGACCTTATCTTTGATTTGACGACGGCCCATGAGCCAAATTGTATTGGCTGCAAGATAAGCCCCCTTACCACCCCCGACAACTTGCGGGGCACCATACTGACCAATCGCTTCATAGGAATGATTGATGAACACCGTATAGATTTTCTTGATGGTGATGGTTGAAGTGATAACTCGAAAATATGACTTAAGCGACCTTGCTCGTGTCATATCAACGGTGATATTTTGGGATTTGATATCCTCAATCTCTTTATTGGATGCTGCCATACCGATTGAATCAACAATGAACAAAACCTTGTCTTTATCGGTCAATCCATCTAAAATGTTGGCCATCTGTGTCTTCAAATCTTCCACATTAGCAATAGGCAAGTGGATGATCCGAGTCATATCTAGATTGAATGCTTCAAAATATTCAATCGGAGTACCAAACTCGATATCAAAAAAGAAGATCACTCCTTCAGGAAAACGTTTCTGGAAAGCTTGAGCCACCTTAAGAGAAAAGGCAGTCTTGAAATGCTTGGATGGTCCTGCAATCTGAAACACCCCAGGAGCCAAACCCCCATCAACCTTTCCAGAAAAAGCAACATTCAACATCGGAGTGTCAGTTGAAATTACATCATGATCAAAGAACTTGGTTTCCGACAACAAATCGGCGTTATCATTCTTAACAAGCGCAAGATAGCGCTTCATATCCTTCATTCGCTAGTATATCCTTTTTCGCTGTAGACAAATAGCTTTTCGATCAATTCCAAGTTTTCCTTTTCAGCAAACCTGAAAACAAACACTGGTTCTCCAAATAGCTCTTCAACCGAACATTCATACTTGATCGGAGGATGGTTTTGATCCCAAAGATACTCAATAACATTGGCAATAATTTCTGGCTTACGAAGTGATAATACATGCATAGTATCAGACATCAATTGAACCTTTCATAACACGACCACGCTTAAACCCGATTGGAACCGAATCTTCAAAAACAAAAATGTTTTCATAACCATTCGTATACCAATGTCGATTTTTTGTTGCTGACTTTCCATACATAGGATTGTTTTTTCCACTCATTCTAATAGAATGTTGTTTTTTCAATGTTTCAGGTAAAGGTATACCTTTATTCCATGGCTGGCGGCCTTTAATATGTACTATCTTACTTACATGAGGAGCCATTGGTATACCAAGATTCCATGGTGTTTTTCCTCTTCGTCTAATTTTTTGAGCTTCGGACAGTCTATATCCACCCTTGTTTATGTATTGTTCTCCATAAAAAACGTTCAACCATTTGTCAGACTGAAAAGCTTTTGTTCTACGAAGAACCTTCTTTTCCCATGATACTGCGGCTTCCGCCGTTAAAAACACTTTTCGTATTTCTCTAACGTTTGGTTCACCAAATTTTTCACGAAAAAATTTAACCCTCTTCGAAGAAGTAAAATACGTGACCCACAAATCAGATGGGTCACAGTTTTTTGCGAACCTAACGCCGTAGTACCACTTGTTTATTTCAGACCATCCAATCAAATAAGTATATGCCATCATTCAACATCAATACTATCTTCATGTCTAGCTCTAAAATACTGACGAATTTGATCGCGAAGAGTAATCGACCGCATACCGTGATGGTAATTCAAGCGATACAAACCTTGTTGATCCCTAGAGATATCAGTATTTGGATTGTATTGGTTATCGATAAGAATACGCCACCTTTCGACATACTTCCTATTCATTTTTGAGCCGTGCCAGAAATGAGTGATCATTCCAGGTACGTAACCAACATTTCTTCGGAGGCGATACTCGGCAATTTCTTGCCAATTCATAACCGAATCGACATACGATTGGTTAAGCCCCTTTGGCAAAGAGCGTTCCGCACATCCTATGAGCCCCATAGCCATATGATGATCGGCGCTGCCAAGTATCGCCTTATCGAACAGAGTAATACGATCTAGAGCCGAACGACGAGCGGCCCACGCAAATCCAGGATGCCAAAACGTACCTTTCTTGTGACCGTAGTAGCGTCCATAATAGGGGCTATATCCTGGTCCAAGAGGAGGCACGCAACCACCCTTGACATACGAGTACATAAAGCCCTGCATGGTTTTTAGAGGCTCTAGATTGGGTCCCATATCAGTAACATGAGAGAACATCTGTACCACATCATAGTGCTGTAATTGATGGGTAGTTTCTTCAACAATGTTACGATTGAGGAAATGGATATCGGCATCAACCCAAGCCACATATTTCCAGTCAGGATCAATTTGACAAAGGTACGCAATAGCAAGATTGATTGCGTTCTCTTTAAGCCAAAGTTCGTGGTCTGTCCGTACCTGTAGATCATATTTGTCATCCCGTTGTGTCATCACAAAAGGACGATCCCCGAAAGCAATCTCTACAGTGATTAGGGTTGCCCCTAAATCCTTCATATGCTTTTCGAATTCATCATATAGTTCGAAGCGTTTCTTATATCGAACAGGGTTACTCAAAACACTTATAACGTAAAAACGTGTAGTATCAACAGTAAACATTAAATGATATCTCCACGAATGGAACGAACATAACTAACATATGCATCATGAGATAATTCTGGTGTATCATACGTGCCTATATGTTTAGTTTTTCCGTCCACACGACAACTGGCTCTATAGCGTCCCCACGTCTCAGGATAAACACCAACAGGCATGTTCAAATACCTTCTCTTAGGTAGTTTTCTGTTAACTAAATTGTCGGCATGTGACAAAACCCGCAAATTATCCCAAGAGTTGTCCAAACCACATCGATTTTTGTGATCCACAATGCCAGAAGGAAATTTTCCCGTCATATATAAATATGCCAATTCCACTTCCTTGAAACGTTTATTATATAAATTGATATACCGATAACGCCCAAGAGACGAACCAGCCCTTTTGCCTATCCAATGCTTATGCCGTTTAGATGGATGATTCAACCAAGTAAAATGGCCGTTAACTGGATTATAATGCAAGATTGTTTTCAAATGTTTTTGAGTAAGTTTCATGGGGCTCCTTAATCGTCTTCAGGAAAAACGAGAACAGACCTTTCTTCGATGCTCCATCCGATAGCTTGAAGAATAGATTGCAATGGAGCTTTAAAAGTCTTTTCAAACATCAAAGAACGATCAATGTGATCATCAATTTCTAACTGCTTTGGCATCATCCGAGGGGCGGCGATAACAGCAGCTTTAGTAGGATTGGGTTCTTTGAGATAGGCAAATTTGATCTTATCACGGTCAAAAATTAACGGGAACTTAGTATCAAGACCGTTTGCTTTCAGATAGTTATTGTACACTATCGAAGCCTTAACATGCACTGGAGTACCAAGCTTCCACGACGTAACAGGATCACGATATTTATCGATCCCTTTTACCCCTCTCGGGAACGCAATGTCGTCAAAAGACAGTTCGTTGAACCGTTTACGAAATTCTAAGACATATTGTTGAACCGAACGTTCATCCGAATTCAAACATAATGAAATGGCTTCTTTAAGAGCATTTCGACAAACTTCAGGAATGACTTTCTTGACAGCTTCGATACCCATCATCTTCAATTCAGGAACTTTGTAGGCGATACCCTCAAATTGATTGATGTTCATCATGTACATTTTCTTGGCTTTCCAGATTGCTCTATCGGAAATAGCCTCAAGCTTCATTGATAACGCATCCTTATAGGCGTTAAGAAGCTTCTGGAAATCAGTCATCCACTCAGCAATTTTTGGCTCAATGACTTCAGTAGCAAACTTGTTGAGAGTTTCAATTCTGTTCTCTGTTCCAAGCTTTTCGAGCTTGATGTAACAGGAATCAGTGTCCATGGCGATAACATAATCGTCGCCAGTCGTCTTGAAATAATCGTTCAAGAATTCATTGATACGTTTCTCAACGTATCTAATAGCAAGCTGGCCAGTTAAGGTAATAGCTGACGCTAAACGGTAATCATAATAGCGACAGTATTCATTGGCCAAGGCGCCATAGAGGCTGTTCATTTGGATTTTCTTAGCAAGCTGATAGTTATTGAACTTGTCAATTAGCTTGTCATCAGGATTGGCCTTCTTCAATTCCTTCATTTTGTCTTTGTATTCTTGCCTTTTGGCAAACTGAATATCGACAATTTCAGGAAGGAAACCTAACTTATCATTACGAAAACGAGCGCCATTGGCGGCCTGCCCATAACCATTTGCAACGGCATGATCATTAGAGAATTTGCCCTCTAGAACTTTGTCTAGATGGGCCATACCCCATTCGGCAAATCCAACAAGTGTCTCAGGGGAAATATTCAGGAAGATCATCAGGCGAGGATACAGACTGGTAAAATCCACCGAAATGACATTCTCATGCCTACCTATTTGAGGGTCCTTTACATACCCCCCTGGCACGCTTCTAGCTTCTCCTCGCATCGATTTTGGAATGATGATATCTTTGGCTAGGAGATGATTGTAAATCATCACATCCCAAATACGCACCGATGTAAGGGAATCGACATAGTTGACTTTGGCATCGTAAGCCATTGTCACCGCAAGTTCGATAAAGCGTTTCTTGGCGTCGATATCGAATACACGGTCGAGATCGGCAATGTTGTACTCAATGTACTTGCCGAAATCCTTATTGTACATGTCCTGAAGGTTTTCGTATTCGCTGTAATCCAGCTTACGCTTTTGAACCTCCACCCAAGCAATATGGTCGAGAGTATATGACTCTTGCTGGTTATAGGTAAACTTCTGATACAACTGAAGGTAATCGAGTACGGCTATCCCTACAGGCGTGAACACCTTAACAGGGCGGCCCCTAATAACCGTTTCTTTCTCGATCAGAATACCCCATGGGGAAAGGCGTTCGGCGGCTTCCATTCCCATCTGATTACGAAGTCGATTGACGATGTATGGGATATCGTATCCTTCAATGTTCCATCCTGTAACGATATCAGGACGAACATCGTCATCATTCCAGAAATCAAGAAACCGATTGAGCATATCGATTTCGTCGTCACACTTCACAAAGATATGTCGTTTGGAGTTTTTGGGGGTATAGTGTTCCTTATAACCGAACACAACCCGATGCTTACCGTATCCGATACCGATTAGAGTGATCGGTTTGTCGGCCTTTTCAATATCGGCGTAGCCGCCAGTAGCATCCGTTTCGATATCGAGGCAATGAACTTTGATATCGTTCAAGTTGAAATTGATTTCGCCTTTGTATTCATCGGCAATATAGGAATAGACAAATTTGTCCATTCCAAAGTATTCAAACCCCTCAACATCGTCAAACTCGCGCATGAACTTCTGCGCTTCTGACATGGATTTGAAGGTTTCTTTCTTGAGGGCTCTACCATCAAGAGATCGAAAGCGTTCGCGCTTCTGTGGATCAGGAAGAAAAAGATAAGGTTTGTATTTGATTCTCTGTTGGTAACGAACACCATTTAGGTATCCGCAAACCAAAATTTCATTACGGTATTTCGCTACGTTAGTATAAATGTCTATGGTTTACTCTCCATTAAGAAGTAGATTAAAACACCAAAAGAGAAAAGAGATAAAAGTACGTAGAAAATCAAATAGATCATGCGACCATACAAATGAATAGAGCCAGGGGGTTATTAGATATACCCCTGGCTCTCAGATCGCGTCTCTTGGAGGCTAAGAGGGACCGACGCATTCGTGAAGTGTGTGGACCCCCTTGCACGATTAACCTAACGCAGGGATTGCTAGACTGTCAAGGGTGACTAAATCGTACTGATCAACTTTGGTTGCCTTCTTTTTCAGGAAGATGCACTGATACTTGTCGGAAATCACATAGCATTCCCGAAGTTTGTACACCGAACAAACATAACCATGCTCAGCGAAGTATTGCCGACGTTTTTTGATGAACCAATTATTCAAGGCAGGAAGATTTGGAAAGGCAAAATAGAACTCTGCCATATTATACTTCCTGCGATAATGCTTGTTATAGTATTTCTCTTTGATGTTATAGGGTTGGGGAGCACGCCCTAAAGAAGGGTATTCGCATATGGGGCCATAGCCGTAATATGGACCTACGCCATCAGAAGTTTCAATTCGATAGACCAGTTTGTTTCGGAACATTGTGATATTGATCCTAGAGATTGGCTGGGGCGGCTGGATTCGAACCAGCCTCATTCTCGGTTAACAGCCGAGCGCGATCACCTAGATTGCTACACCCCATCACACATCATCGGTATATCTCTCGATACACTTCGATGCTGAAACACACTATCGCAATCATGTTGACTGGAATAGAAGCGGCTATGAGATATGGATCGGCATTCAAGTATCCGTATCCAATCAAAGCATAACCAACTACAATCCAAAGCCAACCAACGATTGTATAGTCTATATATTGGAGCGGGCGAAGGGACTCGAACCCTCGACTTCCGACTTGGAAGGACGGCGCTCTAGCCAACTGAGCTACACCCGCCCAGACCTTAGTCGTGTTCGTATTCAAACACCTTAAAACCGTCCCGAGAAGCGACGACTTGTACTCCATCCCCGAACATCCCCTCCATGACTTCCGAGGGCATTTTATCAAGGGTCGCCAGAAAATCTACAACAGACTGCATGTCTGGCTTATCACGCAGATCGTAGGTCGAACTGAAATTGTAAGGCGAACTGCCGTTTCGCGCTTCTTCCAACTCCTCTTCTGATCCAAGAACATGCATTTCCTCCGTCCGAAAATAACAAGTATCGCCGTCATTGAAATAAGGGGTATATTGAGACCAAGTGATACCATAAATCTTAGGATTGGATGCAAAGAAGTTCATGAAATTGTCATGAAAAACCGATTCAACCCGCTTCTTCAATTGGCGAAGAGCATCATCATACTCATTCACAACTTCTTCTAGATTCATGATACATCAATCCTTAATTGTGATTTTGTCTGTCCAGGGTGCCATGGGTGTCCACGGGCATGGAACTGTTGGCCAAATCTTCTTATCATACGGATTTGGCGGGGCGGGGGGCACCATCACTGGCGGCGGTTCTTTTTCCATTTTCTCTAGAATCTTCTTATACATTTCTAGAGTATCTTCCTTCTTTTTTTCCCGAAGAGCAGGACGAATCATCCACTCTTGAATTTCCATCCCCTCAAACCACTTTTCGAGTGTTGGGATGAAACCCAAGTCCTCAATGACGTGATCTTCGGCAATGTCTCGGACGGAAATTTCTCTTCCATCGGAGTTGGTGATGAAGGTTCCAAAGACTCTTTCGACGATGAAGATTCCGAAAGAGGAATGCAAGACTGCACGGTGTCTGACATCGGGGAGGGCGCTTTTGGTCGAATCCATGAAGTCATGAATTGGAAGATAGTCTTCAGGTTTACCGCCATGTTTTGCTGCCGATGATTTAGCGTGAATTAGAGGTTTCATAGAGAATTCCAAGCTGCTAGGGCGATACCCCCAAACAGAACAGCGAAGTACGTATACATCGCGATTTTTTGTTCGGGAGTCAATTCGATCTTGTAGTACTTGCGTGGTTTGCTTTCAATATTGTACTGCGGATATTCACGTCGATACAAATCCCAATAAGCTCGTTCTGTTTTGTCAGTAGCAAAACCAACAAACGCTCCGATCAATAGAATAGGAATTGTGATTGCAAGCAAAAGCATGGTAGGAGTCATGATGTAGTTTCCTTTGGTTTGCGTTCAAGTAAAAAGGCCTTGCCATCTTCAACGATAAAGCGAGCGAACTTGTCAGTTACTTTTTGATCGTTGATTCGAAAAGCCCCTTGTTCGATAGAACGACGAGCTTCCGACTTTGTGTTAGCGAGCCCAGCATGGATCATGATAACGGCGATATCTTCCCCAATACCGTTGATATCGCCGTCGATTTCAAGGAACTCGACATCCATGTTGATCATCTCGCGATATGGAGCCGCTGACAGGAATCGAACCCGTAACATCCTGAGTACAAAACAGGTGCTCTACCAGATTGAGCTACAGCGGCTTGTTGGTTCTAACGTTCCATTGACGATTTAACTGTCACTCTACCTCACATTATGACATCAATTTAAGAAAGTAATCGGGTTGATCCATGTGGGCAACTTGGTCATTGTTAAAAATGATAATCTCAGGGCAGCCCTTAAAGTAATTGTATTGAACCCCAGGAGAACCAAGAACAACAATACGTTGAATCTTTGCTTTGTGGGCGGCGTTCAAACGATTCCAGATATGACGACAATTATAGCCGCCGCCTGAAAATCCATAAAGGGCAGTCACATCATCTTTTTGAATTCGCGCAATAGCCTTGTTGGCTTGATCCGAGTTAGGACCGTTCTCGCCTGAGGCCTGCAGAACTTCCCCTACGTAACCCATCTTCTTCGCGTAGGCAAGAGCAGGCGTCTCATGTAAGAGGTTCTTAATGCCACGCAGAATTAACATAGTTCCTTTACTAGTAGGATTTTGAGTATTTTCGTTAGGCAATATCTACTCCTATTAACCTTGCCATGGTGTCACATCAAACCACCACCAACGTTCTCCGACTTGTTTCTTGCATACATTCTTAACACGTCCGTTCCGATCAATGTAATAATCCGCACAACCACGAACTTCATAACCAGTTTTCATCTTGATCGGTTTTTCCTTCTTTTCGAAGGGCCGCCAAATTTCTTCGGCGGGGGCGGCCGAAAACAGAACGGCCGCAAAAATAGCTCCAAAAATTACAGTAGATTTCATATCTTTCCTCACGACAAAAGGGCCGCTCGCGCGGCCCAATGTTATTACTCTGATCCACCACCAGGAGGAGTTACAAACTCCCAAAAGAGGGGATTTCCAGGCTTCGATGGTTCACAAATCACAACCACCTTATCGGTCTTAGGATCGATAACGTAGTAAGTGCAACCAGTCGGTACTGGAGCTTCGACCTTTGGCTCTTCTTTCTTCAAGATGTTGTCTTGAGATTCCTGAGCAAAAGAAGCCGTCGCGGCAAACGTTAATGCCACGATGGCAACATATAGTGTTTTCATGATAGTCCTCTTGTTGTTATGACTTCATAACGAGGACTAGTATTTAGTACTTTGCAAGAGTCCGAATGTCAGACCGAACCTGCATGATGGCTTCTCCGAGCCAATTCAAGCCCTGCCACTTATCGGTGTCCCATGCATTTTCATCTTTCTCGTGAAGGCCGATACCCCAAATCTTGTCTTCAGGGGATGCCTCCACAATCAACTTGTCGCCTGTATCAAGCAACCATTCCTTCAAATCGGGATGTTGCGTGAACTTGGCAAGGTTGGCGCGATAGACAATCAAACGGCAATGCTTCTGCCATTCCGTTGTATCAAAGCCCTGCACCAAACGACCCCAATACTTCTGCTTTGCGGGATCGTTCGTCGCCATGATGCCAGCCAAAGCTTCATCATCCTTGAAGAGACGAGCCTTGCAAGCCATCATGTATTGTTCATTGGTGTTGTAGAATTCCCCCTCGATATTGATGCGAGCCTTAACCCATTGGGAACAGGGGCCGCCCCAAAAGAGGTAGGCATTGTCTTCAGTGAGAATCATTCGTTCATCCTTTCGGATCATTGTATAGCACAGAGCTATGTCTATGTCAAATGGCAGGGGAGATGGGAGTCGAACCCATGATCACGGTTTTGGAGACCGATGCTTTAGACCGCTAAGCTACACCCCTTTAAAAGGCTTTCTGGATCGATGTATGCATGCGAGACACACTAATCCCCCTGGAAGGAGTAGTTACAGGGTTGGAAGAAAAGCCTATTTGGAAGCGGGAGATGGAATCAAACCATCGACCTACGGATTATGAAACCGTCAAGCTATCACTGCTCTATCCCGCTAAAGCTTATTTAGTTGTTAGATTGAACCGCAATGCTCACTGGAATCGGAGTTGGAACAACCTCAGGTGAAGCAACAATCACTTGCGTCTTAGCAAGATCAGTTGCAACAGTTTCACGTTCGGCGGCACGGGCTTCTTTCGCGGCGGCAAGCTTCTTAGCTGCCGAAAGACGAGCAAATTCTACCGTTTGAGCCATCCAACGCGACACGACATTCGATGCAAGCGAAGCTAGAATCTCGGTAGGGAAAGCGTCAACCGCGTTATCGATATCGTTTGTTGCGGAAACACTCAGGGTGCCGTCTTCAACTCCGATAGTGAGCTTCTGTGTGCCCAAACCAGTGATCGACACTGTGATATCATACAAGTCTTCCGACTGTTTGTCAATCGAATATTGACTGTGTGTGAACTGAATCTTTTCATAGTTGTTAAAGATGTATTGACGAAGGCTCTTTTCAAAGTCTCCGACTAGATCAGCTAAAGACATTATTTCTCCTACAAGATACTGAAACCATTCTCATCAAGAGAATAGATAACACGTTTAATACCAAATTCTTGGATAGCCCGCTGGCATCCAATACAGGGTTTACTCAAGCCCAATGTAAAACCGTTCCTATGATGATCGGCATACTTTACACGAGCCACATACAACTCAGCCTTAGAAAGCTCTTCTGGATTGATGATTCTCAAAGCAGAAAGGATAGCATCTATCTCAGCATGCAAATAAATTGCATCAGAATTAGAACCAAACCTCGCTTGAAAAGGGTGACTCTTTAGGCGATTGTGACCGACTGATATGATGTCATTCTTTACCACAATTGCCGCAGCAAGACGGGCTCGCCCTACAGGGGTCACCGTCATCGCCATCGAAGCTAGCTGCCTCAATGGCTTGGGTAGTGAGTCGAGATACAAACTGGTTGAACAATTCAACATCTTTCTCGGCTGCTTCCAGTTCATCTGCCCGTTCGCGTAGACGCTGGGCAGGAGTTTTATAGACCGCAAATACATTTTCATAACCAAGATGAATTGGTTTTAGCCTATCATAGATGCGTGATAACATAGCAAGTTCAACTTCGGATACATCAATAACGATCTTCATTTCGATGTTTCTTCTTGCGATTGTACTTCGTTTTGTCCTTCACTATTTTTTGCTTGAAGGGACTGTTGATGCCAAAGAGCACGAGCGCGTGCCTCTTGTTCCTTTTTGGTAGGTCGTCCTGGGCGTCTTGGCGGCGGGACATATAGCGTCTCTCGTTTGGCTGCTAGGGCTTCGTTGTGGATACGGATGATATATTCAGCGATGTCTTGGCGTTCGGGGGTACAAACCAACAGACCTTTATCCGTTAGGATTTTCATCTGTTGAACAACCTCGACTTCCCCATTACTTACTATACGAATGGTACGCATGTCAAGCTTCCATTCGGTTTCATACTCAAAAAATTTCTCATCAATCATAGTCAACCTTTGCGTTTCGGAATGCCAATCTGGTAATTAGGAATCAGAATCCAATTCTTCTTGTCCTCATGACGAAGAACCTTAAGAGTAGTCAATGGTTCGATAGGGTCTTTAATCTTCTCAGGATCAACTACATTAAGAAGCTTCCATTCATTCAACAATGTCACGATACGATTGCGTCGTCCAATATCCATTGTCAAAAGTTCGGCTGGCCTGCCATCAAAGAGATACAATTCTTTGAAATGAAAAATAGCATAACGGCCCTTCTTATGCAGGATGTGACACGTTTGGTAGAGCACGTTCTGCATCACCCCGTCAATCTCTTTCTTGGCTGTTATACCAATTCGAGTAAGGGTCTCTTTAATCTTTAAAAAATCTTCCTTTTCTGCAAAGGTAATTTCGGCTCCGAAACCTTGAAATATGTCATCCATCCCTTATCCATTTTTTTGTTTTTGGGCGCCCCCCTTTTCCAAGGATTGTTTGATTGCATCTATTGTTTCTTTGGAAAGCAGAGGAAGTACCTTGATAGCTTTGCGCCGATTATAACGGAAATACTCTTGGATAACTTCGACATTTTCATCGTTGTCACTAGAGGGTTTCTTTGCACGTTTAAAGGTACGGCGCATTGACCTAACATTATTTAGTAAATAGTCAAATTGCGCCTGTTTGGGCATGGTATAGTTACGATTCATCATCTGGGCATGCATGATAGTATCAGGGTACATGGATAGAAACTTGTTAATAAAAACGGCATTATAATCCCGTTCAATGTAAGGATCATCACGCAAAGGAGCTTTCGTTTCACTGATGGAATTGATGAAGCGAAACCTGTACTTAGGATCATCGGTGTCCAAAATGGTCCCTCTTGATTAGCTCCATAAAATCGGAGCATTTCTGGCAAAGTTTTAGATCATAACGACGAGAATTATCAGGAGAAATTACCGTCATTATAGACGGTATATCCTCTGTCCGTTCTTTACATGTAGAGCAAACAAATGTTTTGCCACGTAAACGATCAAGCAGCCTTTTTAGAAATAGCATCAGGTTTCCATTCATTCTGGAGCTTTGCCATAATCTTGGCCATACAAGCAGCCATGCAAATCTCTTGGTTGGCAGAAAACGCACTCTCGTATTGATACTGTTGAAGTATAGTCGCTAACTCAGCCGTACCAGCTATAGTTAGATACTCAGGTAGAAGACGGTAAAGTGATGGGTAGAATTCACTTGGATCGGCATCAGAGTTTTGACCAACCCAATCTCTAACCTTACTAAAACTCTTTTCTTTCAGATTAGAAATGAGATTCCGAATTGTAACTTCTTCAAACGATACAAGAATGCCACTATCAATCTTACCAGTGATCGAATAACGCTGAAGCTCCCCAAGAATTAGGCGCCAATCTGGATTGGGAACCGAATGCTTGACGATCAGCTTAATTACGGCGTCCTTCTCAAAGTCAACGTTGTTTTCCTTCAGAATCTTATAACAACGTTTGGCGAAAAGCATCATCATATGTTCTCGATCAGGCCCATTGATTTTAAAATCAATGGGTGTACAGCGAGATTGAAGAGCAACAAGTATCTTAGAAAGAAAGTTACAAGTTAGGATGAAACCGCAGTTCTTAGAATACTCTTGGATGAAATTTCGAAGGGCTGGTTGCACCGAATTGGGGTTAAGAAAATCAGCTTCATCTAGAATAATGTACTTGCGGCCTCCTAGGAAAGAAACCGTGGAAGCATAATCGAGAATGTCTTGAAAGATATCAATGCGGCGGCCTTCTAATGATCCATTGATCACCTTATAATCAGCCCCGATTTCATCAAGCATAGCACGGGCGACGGTAGTTTTCCCAACGCCTGATGAACCATGTAATAGAAGATGGGGAACATCGCCCGAATCGACGAACCCCTGAAACTGTGCTTTAAGACTTTCGGGTAGAATACAATCTTTGACTCGACGTGGGCGATAACGTTCGGCCCAAACCGTATGCTCTAAATCACTCATTCATCCATACCATAACGAAGCTAAAATAAGAACCGCCGCAAACGGAACAATGGCTAGGGCTACCACTTCATGATGCCGTGGCATCCACATAATGGAGCCTATAGCAATTCCTGAAACAAACGCCACTGACATATAGCAGAACGTCACCAAGAAACTTGCGCTAGCCATACCATCCTCCTTCTTTATTGCCCTGGCGGCATGTAAAGGCAAAGCAGACCGTGAGGATAAAACGGAGATATGCATGCATGCAATAGCCCATCCTTTGATTCCCTGATCTTACTAACAGGAAAATCATCGGGCTTGACAGCCGTATATTCCTTACCTTTGATTCGAATCGTTACCTGCAACTGAGGAGGGCGAGTTGGATCAACATTAGGAATTTGACGGGCATCTACAACTGGCCCACAATCATTGTCACTGCAACAATCGTAATCGTAAAATGAATGTGATTGAACTTGTGTAGATAGAACACAAATCATACCCAACAGTAAAAACCATTTAACCAGCATGAAAGAATTCTCCATGATTTTTTTCGGCGAACTTTCGAGCCGTTTCATATGCTTTTTGTGCAGTTTTATAGTATCCTAAAAAATGAGTATGTTTGTTCACTGTTACTCTAGCTCCATACGGATTACTCTGTTTATAATCATAATACACCCATTTAGGTAAAAGTTTCTTTCGCCACACTTTAACATTTCTAGATTGCTCTGTTGGTGTTGCTTCACGAAGATTTTCAATGACATCATTGTTCGGATTACCATCTTTATGATCTATAGTTTGTTTTGGCCATCGACCATTATGGTAAAACCATACCAAATGAGATACACGATATGATCTATACCGTATCACAGCATTATAATATCCATATGCAGACAACGTTCCAACTCTATCACCAATCTTCACCCGTCCATTTGGTTTTTGTTTCCAAACCAAATATTTGTGTTTTTCACTGTATTCAATAATACTAGTTAATTCGTCATGGGTAATGCGAGGCCGTCCTGCACGAGTTGGATATTTTCGTTTATTACACTTTATCATCATATCTAAACAAAGTAGATACATCAGGAAAAAGCTTGTCATGCATAGCTACGAGAGCATCGTATTCGCGACGGGAAATTTTTACCCAACGATTTTGTTTGTTACCATAGTGGTCAACAAAAACGTATTCTTCATCGGGCCTGCTTAGTACATCAAGATAGGCTTCACGGGCAGCTTGTAATTCTTCAGACATGTTACGCTCCAAACTTGGTTGAATTTCTCTCAAAGGCAATCCAGTATTCGATGTCTTCCCCTTTGAAATGCGATCCTGTAGATGCACAAACAGAAACGTCGTAAACGTTAGGAATCAGACGAAAATAATCGACTTTGTAAACCACCTGAAACTTTGCTTTAGTTTCTCCGATGTTTTGAGCATACAGATTTGATGTGGAATTGTTATTGTCAAAAGCTTCCAAAGTCATCTTCTTACCGTCCCCGCAAACTGCAATTTCTGACAGGCCAAGAACCGAAGCTGCTTTCAAAAGAGAACTTAAAGCTTCAGGGGTAAGAGTGAATTGCACATCAATAGTTGGCATTTCGATAGTACGTTTCGGGGCTACCGTAATAGACTTACGATCTGCATAGGTATAGAAAATGCGTTGACGATCACCTTCAATTCGTAACTGTTTTTCTTCGAAGAAAATATCTGGCTCTTTGAAGAGAGCTAAAACGTTAAGGAATTTCTGTAGATCATAGATGCAAAATTCCCGTTCAAATTCTTGATCGATTTTGGCCTTGGCCATAACTGTCTTTGTTGAAGACAACGTTGACAGATATGGCTCATTGGCACGGAACAGCATCGAGTTATTGATCATACTGAAATTTTTGATGACCGAAATTACTCGGGGTGTTAACTGCATTATTACTTCTTTGCTTTCTTAAGCTGGTTAGGATCAGCAGTCGCGCTCGCTCCAACTTGAGCTAGATCAACAAGCGAACCGCCGAATGTATAACGGCCTGCATGCTGTAGCTTCATCCACGGACAAAGCCAAACCTTACCCCCAAACTTACGAACGTCCTGGCAGAAAGCATAATCTTCCGATAGGTAACGCTTTGTTTCAGGATCGATGTAGCAGTCGAAATACATCATGATTTCGCGACTACCATCAAAGGCATCAGTGCGAATATGATCAGGACGATAAGCCCGTTCTGGAAAATGCTTCGCATAGCGCTCAAAAGTAGAGCGCTTAATCATCATGAAGCCAGTACCAATTTCAAGAACTTCAGCAGGGGCGCCTAGAGCAATTTGGGTTTGATCGGACTTTGGATTGAAGACGAAATCGCCGACATATTTTTCAAGATCATTGGGGTTTTGATCGGCGAACCCTCGATCTACAGCATGCTTGATTTTTTCCCAAGAAATACATTTCTTTGGGTATGGGCCTCCCATAACATCATACTCCGAATCATCACCCATAAGGGCGAGCATTTGGAGAACGTAGGTTGGATCAAAGCCGATATCGGAATCGATGAACATAAGATGCGTAGCTTTAGAACGCATAAACTCGTCACACACGTAAGCGCGAGCGCGAGTGATCAGACTTTCATTCATCAAGAAATACATTTGAAGCTGGACGTTGTTTCGAACACACGCCGTAGCTAGATCGGCAATAGAGCGAGCAAAAATTGCATTGCACATACCATCATAGCATGGGAGGCCGAGAAAGATAGAACGTTTCTCCAACTCCCCACGCTCAATACTAATATCGATCACTTATTCTCCTTATGAAACTTGTCATGATAATGTAAAAGCATTAGGCAATAATGCATGGTTTTAAGGATGTCGTCACGATTATAACCATACTTCTTTCCATAACGGAATAGATATTTCATACCTGTACAGGAATGAACTTCTGTTGGATCACCCGTGCGAGCTTCCCAAATATCGAATGCTTGGATGTTGTTTTCGCCCTTGTAATGGGCGCCGTAGGTATCCCGAATATATTTCGAGAATTCTTCGATACTTTTGCCTTCGGAATATTTATACGCAAACTGATTTGATCCAACAACAAATGTTTTAGAACCAAAGGTTCCCAATCCTGGAGCGGCCGATGTATAACGAACCCCTGAAATTTTCTTATGAAAATCATCAGGCGGCAAATCTTCCTTGCTGATGCCTGGATTATCATCGTAATAATGGTTAACCATTTAATCTATCCTTTGTTCCTGGAGGAATCCAATATACCGTTGTAGGCAAAGGTTCATATCGATCCCAAACAAACCATGCGTAAGCAGTTGTTCCGCCTTTCGTTCGATCATCCCCTTTAGGAAACATGGAAAGACGTTCCGAAAACACATAAATTCTTGCGGGGGCATTATGCTCAAAGATACGGTCATATCGTTCAATACCTTCTAGGAAGGCAAGACGTAAAAGCAAAGCAACTTTGTGGATTGCCAACTGATAGGCATGATCCCAAATCTCCCCAGCGATACTATATGGTGGATTGGTGATGATGTTATCAACCCGATCTTTCACATCAAAGAAGTCCTTAACTTCTCCATAGCCATGGTCAACTACATCCGATGATGAAACAACTAATCCTGAGGCCTTCAATACCTCCGACATAGAACCGTCCCCACAACAAGGTTCTAAAACGGAACCAGCAAACCTTTCAAATTCTAGCAAGGCCTTTGTAGCCCACACTGGAGTCGGATACAGTTTTCCACTATCATCCTTAGATACAATACGTCGATTAGTCGCCACGTTTCAATTTCCTCGCTTTTTTCTCGGCCATTTCCAAGGCAAGCCGCGATACATGCTTGGTAAACAACACGCCGTCCAAATGATCACATTCATGTTGGGCAACTCGCGCTGTCATATCAGACCAGTTGTAAGTGTCGATAGAACCATTAGGCTTTGCAAACCTGATCTTAATGTTTCTAGGACGTTTGATTCTCAAATACAGATTTGGGAAGGTCAGGCATCCTTCTTCCAATTCCACTTGTTCAACACCAGTTGATACAATAACTGGATTAAATGCCACAAATACAGGATCGGTATTGATAGCAAACACTCGATAGGGATAACCAATTTGAGGGGCGGCGAGGCCAAGACCACGATAATGCTTCATGGTATCAGCAAGAATCCAGGCCAATTCGGCAGGGTCCATTTGCGGATCAAGTACATTAAACTTTTCACACTTGGTTCGAAGAACCTGATGTGACTTCGGAACAAGATCGGCGATTTGTACCTTGCGTTCTTCTTTCAATTCTTCAAAAGTAGACATAGAAAACCTTATATGGTTTGTCTCTCTTCTTCATGTTTTCCAACATGTTCTTAGAGCCAGTTGAAATTCCATCCCAAATCAAAAGTAGTTCATCACCAAATTCGGCCATTCGAGCATTACGTAGATGACCAGCCGCTTTTGATTTGGCCCATTCTTCCTTAGAAACCTTAAATGGTTCAACAGGAATTTTACGACTGTTAGCCCAATACTCTCCAATAGCATCGGCGCCACGAGCACCACCCGAAACAATCATAGTAATTGGGGTTTCAGCATGAATAATATCAAGCTGTTCGAAGATAGCAGCCAATTCTTCCTTTGTGTAATCTCTTACCTCTTGATGATTGTCAGGGTTCTTGATGTATCTAGTACCAGCAACAATGAGCTTCATACTTTAATCCCGTCTCATATCAATGATTACGCTATTCTTAATGCAAAATCTTTCATAACGGAGCAACAACACTGTTCCTCCTTTTGATTTACATGAGGTTTCAAATTTAACTCTTTCAGGTACTATATTAGTGTGAGTATAATATAATGCCCAAGCTATAAAGATGGCAAAAACAGCGTAACATGTAAACAATGTTATCAAGAACGATTTCCTGCTCATGTCTTCATCCTACTGAAGTGACGGTTCATGTCAAAATGAACCACACGGTCAAACTTATCGATCAACTGCTCCTCGTGAGAGATGATGATCGTGTTCTTATCGGATAGCACACCCTTCAAAACCATAACGAAATGATCGATACCTTTTGCATCTAACGGGCCATCCAAGATTTCATCCATGATCAAAAGGTTGGTTTCGGCACTGTGACGTAGCTGAGCAATCTTTCTCCATGTAAACAAAATTGCCAAATTAATACGTTGTTTCTGGCCATTGGAAAATGAACCGTATGAAAACGTGTCACGATACCTAGAACGGATCGTCTCTTTGAAATTTTCATCTAACTCGAAACCAACAAACAAATCAAGATCAGCCAAGTACTGATTTAGTAATTGGTTAATAATAGGAATGTACTGACGAATGATGCGCGTCTTAATACCGCCATCTTTCAAAAGAACACCAGCAACAGCTAAGATTTCGCGTTCCTCCAGAAGATCAGAAAGACTAGTTTCTAAAGCTTTCAGATTTTGATCGTCATACTCTTGATGTTCTTCCGATTGCTGCCCAAGAGATGCAATAGAAGTGTCAGTAGAAGCGATAAGACCCTCTAGGGTTTTCTGTCGCTCAACTGCCATGACGAGCTTTTGATTGACTTGAGAACGTTGAGCTTCAAGCAACTTCAAACGTTCCTTAACTTTTGACGCCTTATCCTCTAGCTTAGCCAAATCGCTCAAATAGCTTGTGACTTCATTGATCTGAGTAGATATGATTTTAATCATGTTGGATTGATGTCCTTGCGGAATGCGTTGGGCGCACTCAGGGCATTCCGTATGATCTTCATAAAATTTAAGCCAATTTTCTGCCTCAGATTTTTCGTATTCTTTCTTGTGCCTTAACGACGAAACCTCTTGATACTGTTCTAGCTTATTTCTAGTAGTCGAAATTTTAGTTTCGATAACATCAAAGACTTGTTTGATTTCTATCAAGTCTGCCGAAACCTCTTCATATTCGTTCTCATAAACCTTCTTCTGAAGTTGAAGGGTTTCGATTTGGGCGCCTGATACAGACTTCAATCGTTGAAGATATTTCTCATGATCTTTGGCTCTGTTTTGCTCAATCGTTAGAGCCAATTCCGTTTCAGTAATAGCATCTTTATTGGCAGCGATTCTCTCTTTAAGAAGAGTGTTCATTGTAGAGAAGATTTGGATATCAAGGATATCCTCGATAACTTCCCGACGAGCGGCAGCAGGAAGTTTCATGAAAGGAACATACTCATCACTGCCAAGGATGATGATCTGAGTGAACGCTTTAAAGTTCATCTTCAGAATTTGCTTTTCTAAAATCGATTGGTAGTCGGCAGATGCCGATGTCTGATCGACCAATTCGTTGTCGCGATAAATCTCAAAAATGTTTGGTTTGATACCACGACGAATTAAGTACTCTTTTCCTCCAGCTTGGAATTCTACCTCAACCTCAAGGTTTTTCTCTGTGATGCTGTTCACAAGCTGGGGCTTGTTGATATCTCTAAAAGGACGATTGTACAGAACGAAACAAAGAGCATCAATGAAGGTAGATTTCCCTACCCCGTTTTCTCCGACAATCAAAGTCGTGGCGTGAGTAGACAAATCCAGTTCGGTAAAATCGTTTCCGTATGAAAGAAAGTTACGCCATCTTAGGCGTCGAAAAATGATCATGCTTCGTAAAAATTAATCAGTAACTTAACTGAATGACGACGACGGGTATACATTAGAGTTTCCCCGATGACTTTACTGTTAGTCTTTATATCATCAACTCTACCGTTCACGTTATCCGATAAAATCAAGATGATCTGTTCAGCTTGAATATCGTCAATGTGAGCAATAACTTTATCCCCGATTTTCAATTCTGCCATGTTTTTGTTCCCAATAAAAATCGGCTCTTTCGAGCGTATCAATAAGATTGCGACGGCCAACAGGGTTGTAGGAATGAACACGCCAAATGATTGGCTCCCCATAACCATGGTAAGCTTGTTCTTCCAACCACAATGCTATTGGCATTGTTGTATCTTCTTCGCCCAAATCATGATCAAACGAGATAATCTTGATTAGCGGATAACGAACGATGGCTTCATATGCCTCTTTCAAATTGGAGGCCCATACCCAATCCTGGGACGGTGGGGGGCGCTGATCATCGATCCACAACTTTACTGAGAAGTTGTGAGAACTTAGGACGGAAAAGATTGTATAGCGCTGGAATAATCGCACCAATGACAATGGAAACGCCAAGAGATAAAAACAGATTACCAAAAAGTCCATAAGCGAAACAAAAAACGACAAATCCAATAATTGCGCCATGGCCGCCGTCCATATCCTTCAAGGTTTTTTTCACGTCAAGCCCCCTGGTTTACTGCATCAATGAACAGTCCCTTCAGCAAACCAGTGAGACGATTTTTGTCCACCTTCACGTCACTTTCTTCGACAACTTGACCTAGAATGTCAAGAGTGTTCTCGGCATCGATGAATTCGCCATGGGCGGCCATCTGCACTTTTTGTTCATCCAATACTTTCACGTCAACTGCTACCTCTTCCATCTTATCAAGAAAAATATCAAAGTAATAAGGATTGGTTTTGTGTGTTGGGATAACCTTCACATAACCATCTCTAAAATGTTCCAAATTGTATTTGGATAAAGCACCAGCAATCGTTGAATCCAATCTATCATCCCAGATAACTTTGTGGAATATCTCTTGTTTATTTTCTACTGGTAATAGTGTTTGCTTGTGAGTATCAAAGATATGAAACCCACGCCAATCATTCCAATCCGACCAATTCATTTGGTAAGGAGCGCCAAGATAGTGAATGTTTCCTTTGCTGCTTTTAGTGTGATAATGGCCAGTGAATACCTGATTGAATCGTTCGAATCCCATTGGGGACATGCCATGATGGGCAGGTTGGCCTTTATACATCTCAAAGCCTTGTAGCTCCAGATGCGCAATCACTGTCTTGGCGGGGGAGGATGCGATGGCGGACATAGACCGCTCATAATTCGCAGCACATATCCATGGTAACAGAAGAATAGGGTGTCCGTCAAGAATAATATCTTGTGGATTGATGAACACCTTTGCATACTCTTTAAGAAAGTCTAACGAATTAACATCATTGGTGTTGGTATGATAAATATCATGATTACCAGCAATGATGTAAGTATCATACTTGATTAAATATCGAGAGAAACATTCTCGAACAAATTTGGCAGTAGCGATGTTTACATACTTACGTCTATCTAATACATCCCCTCCAATAATGATTGTTGTGATACCGTTTTGATCGAGGTATGGGAAGAATTGTTTCTCAAAGAAACTTCCCATGTGTTTTAATATAGTTGAATTGTCGCCTCGGGCGCCAAAGTGTAAATCTGTTACTAGAGCTACTTTCATTCGGGTAAAAGTTCTTTCATTTTCTCCGATACAATCTTACCAGCAGTATCGATCAGACCATTCAAAACGAGAAGAAATGCTTGTTCCTTCTCGGCCGCGATCTTGGACAGCCGTTCCACTTCATGTTCGCGTTTGCCGAGTAGTTCGGCTGTCCAAACATCATCATGAGCATGCATCATCTGCGCGAACAACACGCCAAATTTATTGCGGGCGTGAGTCCAGTTGTCTCGGTTGATCAACTCTTTTTGCATGACCATTGGCTGTGCTTGGATGACAGCTAGTAAGGCGGCTTGGGTTCGGCGCCGATAATCCTGGTAATGGCGTCTGGATGCTAGGGTTTGAGGGGTACTCTTCCGTGGTGTGCTCATGAACTTCAGGCACCATATCCGCTATTGTGATTCCTGGTTCGGCGGCCCGTGCAAGATTAGCCAAAACACGATCCGCTTCAGCTAACTGTTCTCGGGCTGTTTCGCTTTGAATTTGGGCTGCTTTCAAAGCTTGGTTTGTTTCATCAATTTCTTTCCGCATCTGTGATGACAATGGGCTAGACGAATAGGGAACGATTTTTACCGCTTGGTTTCGAACATTCCCTACAAAGCGAGGCATGCCCGCTTGCGCCCCCATCTCTTCAACCCTATAGAGGGGTTTACGCTCATTGATACGCTGCCGTTCCCATGCTTCGAGGATCAGCCAATACAAAGCGCGCTCGCCTGGGTCAAGTCCTTCTGGCGTGCGGCTTGTTGCCAGATACTTCAGAAATAGCTGGTAATCTCCATCAATCCGACATGGAGAAGCTGTGCATGCTATTGTGCCTGTTGTACCCATACGATCATCCCCAAAATGCAGAAACAATGGGAACAAAGGCATCGGTTCGGCTTTTACAGGTTGAGGACGGCGACGAAATGAACGTAGCTTGGCCATCATAGATTTCAGCATGTTGGTATTCCCCCTTACTGACCTGATGTCAGGCCAACGTCGTGAGAGAATACGGCAAATTTAGGAACGTAGCTTACATCTTTTTTGAGGATTTGTCAAGAGAATTTAGGGCATTAAAGCGATGCTTAGTTAATACCTCTTGGCAAGCAATAGATACCTCTTCAAGCATCATGAGATAGTTAGTACGGATATGACTAGGAGTATTCTTGCTTTGGACTTCATTAATCCAATGTTCAATAATCGGAGGTAGGCGTGCCATTATTCTTCATCCTCATCTTTCTTGATGTATAATTCTAGACCTTTCAATTTTTTGGTCTTTTGTTTCTTAGCTTCAATCGATGTTTCGAAAGCAGCCAAGGATTCTAGATTGTTACGATAGACTTGTCGTGACAATGCATTCTCTTCATCTAATTCTTCAAGAGTAAAGTGTTCAAGCATATTCTTGATCTTGATAGCTTGTTGTTTCTTCTCTTTCTGAATTCGCCGAATGAAGGCGTAGTACATTACTGTAGTAAGATAGGCAAAAGGATTAACATACTTAGTAGGATCGAAGTTATGGAGATACATGATTGCGTTTTCAATCCCATCATGTATCATCTCTTCTTTCCATGACACTGAATACCGTTTGAACTTCCAAAATTCTGTTAACCCATGGGCTATCGCCCATATACATTTGCCAATGTACTCGTATTCTGGACCGTTAATATCTTCTCCAGCATCATATTTCTTTTTGTAAACTAACAAGGCTTCATGGAGTTTCTTGTTGTCAACATAATTGATTGATTGTTTCGTTGGTTTCATAGGTAGAGTATCAATAGTCCTAAAAGAGTGCTTGACAAATCGGAAAAATTGTTGTAGACTAGCTGTCATTATACTCGCGAAGCGAGTTAATATTCCTGGAGGAACGACAGGAATGAGTCAGGCAGGTAGCCTGTATTTAGATGAGTCAACGGTGGCTAACTCTGGCTAACCATCACTAACCCCTGCTGATCCCTGTTAACCCCTACCAACTCAATCCTTCGCTTCGCTCAGGATTAGCTTTGCTTGACCTGACTGGAATAACCTGAAGGGATTCATGAACCATGACTCAATCCTTCGCTTCGCTCAGGATTAGTTCAATGAACTTCCGTTGAGATTTCCGTTGGGATAGAGTCCTTATAAGCTTCGATGGCTTTAGCAAAGTTGATGTTGGCTACATTGTTGTATTCTTCTAGCTTACGATTCAAGGCTGATACATTGTTCTTAGCTTGCGGTTCAACATAGATCATCTGAAAAGCAACCGTATTATACCAGTATTGTTCATAGCTTGAAGATACTCCAGTGATTGCTATGATATGATCCTTGGGGATATCGATAATCTGATCAGGGTCAAAGGGAAACCACTTTTTCAGGTTCAATACTTCTCCCTGTTGCTCTCCTGCAATTTGAACTTGAGTGACAACCATTGGCCAAGATACAGTAATGTACTTACTGGTTTCAGCAATGAATCTCGCCATCAAAAGCTCTGAACTTCCGAGACGGAGACATACAACATCATTCATAGGTTAATCCTATATTGTTTATAATCGAATTCCTCTTCCCCATAATACTTCAATCGTTCTACGTAATGTAGAAGGGTATGATTGACTCGTTTCTTCCAAGACAAATCATCAGCTAGATCATAGAACGTACAATTGAGCTTGGTGTTAGTCTTTCTAAGACCACGCCCAATCATCTGCATAATCGATATCCTAGACTTCGATGGCGAAGCCAGTATGATATTATTTAGATTGGGGATGTTTACACCGTCCGAAAAACAGCCTTGTGAGGCCACGACGACAGCGTTAGTATCGTCATTGACCAGATTTTTTATCCAGTCTCTTTCTTCAGGATCAATCTTACCATACACCAAATATACCTTTCTGTCAAGTTTTTCTTTAAGGATATCATATAGGTGTTGTCCATGTTTGATATGACGGAACAATACTAAGGTGTTACCTTTTAATTCAGAAACCATATTGATAATAAGTTTGTTTCTTTTCGGATGATCTATCAACCAATTTACTTCATCTTTATAAGGCATCTTCTTACCTTCGACTTTAAAGGCTTTTCTCACATCATCTGGATACTTCATGAGAATGGTCTTGATTGATAGCTTGGCCAAATACCCTTGGTCTATTAGTTCTTTGGTGGATACAATCTTACGATAAGGACCAAACAATCCTTCCAGAACACGCTTGTTAACAGTTGTCCCATCCAATGTGCCCGTAAATCCAAAACGATATGGGATAGTTACAGTCTTCTCCATAATTGAAATAAGCGACTTCGCTTTAAAACGATGGGCTTCATCACCGATGATTACTTTGAAACGAGAGAAAAATTTAGCATCCATTTTATAGATACTTTGCCATGTTGATATAACAACAGGAGCTTCGGTGTCTTTATCTTTCCCCTGATAGATTTGATGGATATTGGCAACGTCATATCCATAGACTTTAAAATCATTCGTCATCTGATGAATAAGATCGGCTCTTGGCACAATGATTAAAGTTGGCAAATTCAATTTACGCATGATCATGTAGATCATGAAGCTTTTTCCACTAGCTGTTGGGCTAATAAAAAGGGCTCTCTTCTTTCTGATACAATGAGCAAAGGTTTCTATTTGATAGTCGCGTTCCGCAATGTGCGAAGGCACATTGAGTGATGTCACAAATTCGGCTGCCTCTTCATTAGAAAATTCATCATCATTGAAGTCTCCGATTAATTCATATGGAACTTCACGTTCTTTGGCAAAGTCGATTACTTGATCAACAAGCCCAGCATAGATTTTACCCTTGTGAGCATTGTATAGTTTGATACGTCCGTCCCAACGTCTAGCTTTGTATAACGGATGATGCTTGTAATTAGGAGCTAAGAATGAAAAATGATCGACAAGATCATAGGCCAATCCAGCTTCACACTTGACTGATACGAATACCTCATCGCTTGGATTTTTTATAATACTGATCATACGCCTGCCAAAAATTTCTTATAGTCTAGGTACGTTCTGATATCGTAGCCCATGGAATGTATTGCTTTGATGATTCGTTGCAATTCATCAACGTTGGCTTCATGAAAATCAATCTTCTCTTTAGCCTTCAGGATTTCAGGATTGGCCGCAACGTAACTATCAACAATAAACCGTGAGGCATTAGTTCCGCGAGCAGGTTTATCCCAACCCTTTATTTCTTTGCGATTAGCTGGACCTTTCTCATAATCTTGAAGAACTTCGTTATGTAGCTTATCGAAGTCGCGCGAAGCTTTTCGATAGGCCTCGGTTTCGTTTCGTAGCCATTCTGAATACTTTGAGTGTAAGCGAGCAATCGAAAGAAGATATCTTTCAGGGTGCGTGTTATCGATGAAGGAATCGGTTTTCCATTCTTCGGAAATCGACATGGTTCTCCTTGACTGTCATTAAAAGTTGCGTTAGAGGCTCTGGCGCTAAAGCTAGACGGGAGCTATCAATGGGTGTAAGTGGGGCAGTAAAAATCGGAGGCCGTCATTATCGGCAAGCTCGGATCATCAACGGCAAAACGGTTTTTTTCACACAAACGGTAGGGGCAAAAGTCGATAAAGGTAGCGGAAGAAAATCAAACACCTATCATTATCGAGTTGGGGTTCCTGGGACATCCTTTGACATCCTACGCATCTATTTAGGCCACAATGGGCGCTGGTGGATAGGTGAAATGACTGATGCTGAAATCGGCAGCATCGATAGGATCAGAATTTGGTCCGATGAAAACGGGGCTCCTATAGGTCATTGGGCTAAACGCTTCCAACCTCATCCTAATGGGATGGAGGAAGACATCAAGTCAATGCCTTGATAGTATAATAATCGTAATCGAACGTGGCGATGGCCCGTAGGGGTTGCGGGTCAGAGTCCATTGTTGTCAATTCGACCGATGATAATGCAATAGGATGTACGCGCGAGAAATAGACTTCGAACTTTGGTATCATATTAGAATTGCAAATCAACAAACTGGCATCAGAATATGTACCCAATCCAAACGTAGCTTCTGATAGGGTTCGATACTGACTACTATCTTCAGGGAATCCCAATCCTTGAATCCAGTTGAAGATTTCTAGAAGGTTTGTGAGATTTTCATCGATCATGAATTCAATCACAAGTTCTTCCCAGATGATATGATCCCCAGCTTTCTTTACAGTTGTTAAAGGGGTATCTTCTAAAGCTGAAGGCAACATGATACCAGGAATATTGGCACGTTGAGAGAAGAAACTTACGTTTGGCAATTTCTTGATCGCAAACTGGAAATTACCATTGCGCAGTACATTGTAGTTACTTGGTTGACGATCAAAAACCGACATTTGTCCCCTTGACGACTTGTACAACTATGAGTAAGGTATTTAGGCCAACAACTTCATCGATAGGATCGGACAGATGGCTAAGAAGGCAAAGTTTAGCATACCGAAGAATTGGAAAGACCCCGATTTGGAAGAGCTACGGCGAGTGCCGACAAACGCCTCCATCGGCGATTTGTATCAGACCATGAATGACATGCTCGAAGATCAGGTGATGCGTGTCAGTCGATCAGCGTTGACGAATTGTCTGAAGGGCAAGACACGCAGTCCTCATTTCCGTACCGTTCGCGCTGCTGCTGCCGCCAAGGGTATGAAGTGGACTCTGCAGCGTGTTGGGGATGTGGTTGAGAAGCCCCGTGCCATGGTCATTCCTTTCAACCCGATTCCGAAGAAAGGAAGGGCTAGCAAGATTCGCACCGCTGTTGCCGCCGCAGCTAGGAGGCGTGGCTAATGCGTAATTGGTTGGATATGGCGTCTAAGCTGACAGACATCGAAATATCTGGCTATCCGATGCTGATGAAACGCATGCGTCAAGTGGATATTCTGAGTACAGCTTTGACTCAGATTACTCGCGAGATTGCCAATGTAGCAAAGGAAGCCGAGGCCCAAGCCCGTGGGCAAAGCAATCTTCCTGCTATTGATGAAAACCCGAAACCGAAAGCCCGCGAACTACGAAATGAAATCATCAGTGAATCAGGGCGCGAGATGGAGGTATTGGCTCGTCTGCGCGAACGTCGAATTCAGGGAAAGGTCAATGGTTATGTCTACAGCATTCCCGTTGCCAAGAAAGCCATCAAGTGTACATTGACGCTTGAAGGTCCATCGGGAAAGAAATGGAATGGGGTGATCCCGCCTGATATCGCTAAGACGGTGGATACTCTCATCATCGGCGCCGAACAAGATGGTACACCGAAAGGGACTCACGCTAAACATTTCAAAGAGATGGCTAACTGACTACACAGATAGATACGAACAAATACGGTGACGTAAAAAGAAAAGGCCGCCTTTCAAGGGCGGCCTTTCTAGTATGGACGGTTGGCCCGTCTCTTGTTATTACATCAAGTTATTGACGATAAACTTGCGGTAATAAACGTTGGAGTCTACGGCAATAGCACCAGCGCCGACTGTAGCACCCTGAGCGAATGGGTTTGCTGTCATACCGTAACGGGTTTTGAATCCGAGTACAGGTGTGAAGCTATCAGGACGCACAGCGTTTAGAAGCTGCAATGGAACGTAGGGGCAATAGAAGATACCAGCATCGAATGGGCTAGCACCCTTATAGCCAACAGTGATGTACTGACCACCGCTCGCGTAAGGATCAATGTAAACCTTGATCTTACCGTTTAGAACGCCAACGAACGTAGAACCTGTATCGTCGGGATTTAGCTCTTTGGAAGTTAGAGCAGGAGCATAGTCGAGTAGATCGGCCGCAGCGAGAGCAGAAACGGTATCGCTGGTCATTAGGGCGATATTGCCCTTCCCGCGACGGGTTTCTTTAGCAATCGCGTTACATTCACGATCAAGCTGGAACATAAGGCCCTTCCACTTTTCAACAGACCAACGACCGTTGGAATCTGTATCAAGATCGAAGATACCAGCCGCTGTGGTGTTATCCTGGCAACCAATCTTCGCGGAAAGGTTTACCGTGCGTACAACTTCACGGTTGATTTCAGCAAGAATTTCTGTTGAAAGAATATTGATCAGTTCGGAACGGGCATCCATACCATGGACGGCCTTTAGGTCCTGAGCAAGTTCAATGGTGTATTCAACAGCAAGAGCACGGCTGTTAGCTGTAACCGTATTCTTTTCAATGCTGAAAGCCATTTGGGCGAAAGCAGAGTTAGAATCAGTTCCAAGTGCTTCAGCCTGAGCACGCGACATCGCACCACCGAAGTTGTACGAGCCGTTAGCCGCACCGTTCTGAGCAGGAAGTGAACCAACATGCTTCAAGCCAAGAGTGTTCGCGCCCGATAGAATCGAGGAGAACATAGTGTTGACTTCGTTGTAGAAAGTTTCAGTGCCAGTCTGGTTGGTATAACGCGAGCGCATCGCGAAAATCAAACCAGTAGGACCAGTCATTGGCTGGACGCCAACGATATCATAAGCAACGAGGTTGGGCGCCGCACGGCGAACCATGTTGATCATGATTGGATCGAAAGTATCGATAGCACCATCGGAAGCTGTTGAACTAGATGCCGCCATCTGGTTAACAGGAATCGCGGCTTCGGTTAGAGCTTTCACAAGGCGAGGATCGATATGTACAATCTCTTCCTTAAGATTCTCTTCGGTATTCTCAAGCATAACAGCAGTGCACATTTCGCGGTATGTGTCGCGAATCTTGTGATGCTTATCGCTCTGAAGAAGCGGAAGCCACTTTTGATAGGCCTGTTCGGCAGTTAGCAAAGACATCTAATTAAAAACTCCCTGTAATTATACGTTGTTAAATTTATTTATATTTTTCGAATTTTTACTTCTTTGGCCCAACGCTAAGATACTTAGCCATCTGACCGCTTACGGGTTGACGGGCTGGAGCATCAGGTTGTTCACTAACATCTTCGGAGATGATGCCAGTTTTGGTGACACGACCACGGCTATCGAAATAGGTGTTGCGAATAGCACGAGCCTTTGACTCGAAAGTCTCGGGATCAAATTCGATATCTTCAACAAGGTTCTTAAACTGAGTCTTTTGAGAAACAGTCAGGCCTTCTCCAATACTATCGACCAATTCAGTTTTAAGCATACGAGCTACCGCACGGGTTAGCTCGATATTCTCTTCCATGATTTCATTATGAGCCGACTCAAGCTGTTCAAGCCGTTGTGCTAGCTCTTCGACTACATCAACCTGTTCCTCAGGAATGTTGATGTAATGTTCAACGAATAGATCACGCAAACCTTGCATGAAATCTTCGTGGATTTCTGATGTAAGTTCGGAACGAATAGCAACTTCGTTATTCTTCATCCATTCCTGAGCGGCATATGTAATATAACCGTCAAGTTGATCCCGAAGTGATTCAACTAGAAGAGCAATTTCTTCTTCGTTCTTGGCTTCGATTTCTTCCTGGATTTCCTGGCGAAGAACAGCTACACGACCGCTAACTGCAGCCTCGAATAGTGTTTGGATATTGGAACGGAATTCTTCAGAAAGGTTTTCGTCGCCCCCAAAAATAGCTTCAAGGTCTTCAGCGACCTGACCCTTCATTTGAATGGAAGCTTGGTTCTTAGCAGAAGCGTCATCGGGAATAGGATCGGCTTCTTTACCAATCTGAGCCATGGCAGCAGCAAGTGCGCCAAGCTTATCGTTATCAAGTACTCCAATGAGATTGACGGCCTGAGCCATCATCTGAGTCCGATCAGTCGGCTTCATAGCAATTGAAGCCTGATTAGTATCGGATTGATCTTCCGAAAGGTTCTTGGTTACTGCCTTCTTCTTAGCCATTTAAATATCTCTTCTCCGAATGAATTTGTAACAATTATTTAGTAATGATTAATTTTTGGCTTTTGAAATACCAGCCAAATAATGTTCGAATAGACGTTGCATACGTTCTTCGCGCTCTTCACGCGACATATTCTTTACTGTTTCTACCATCTGTTCGATGCGGTTTTCCATAAAGGTATTACGAGTAGCATCATAAACCCATTCAACACCTTCCATAATGCCGTTAACCCAACAGCCAGCGCCGCTTGGATCAGTAACAGCATCAACAGTAACTAGTTTGAAATCCTTTTGTACTTCCTGTAGACCAGTACTATTGGTAACAACAGAACCCATACCGCGAGTAGACATACCAAGCCGTCCGCCCGTTTCGATAATGTTCTTCATGATCTTACCAAGATTGCTTTCATCAAGAACAACAGCCTTACCAATAACAGAATTACCATCCCATTTAAGAGAAGTAATACGATGGCTCAAACGTTCTTCATTGATTTTTGGACCGTTAGGATGACCAAACTCACCAAACGCGCTGCCTTTTGAAACCTTTTCTTGAATGTAATTTTCAACGATAGGTTCCATCATGGATTTGGAGTAAATACGATTATTACGATTTGGGGTATTAACAGAAATGTATGGACCTTCGACATATAGGTTTTTACGTCCGTTAACTTCTTCGACTAACGGTGTCCAAGCATCCATTGTCACTTCAGTAATAAGCTTCAAACCACTCACGATTATTCTCCCTGCGCCTTTTCTTTGGCTGATTTTTTGGCAGCTAATTTTTTGACAAGCCAATCTGGCCTTTCATTACGGCCACGACCTGCAATCCAATTACGAATACGCCAAGCAACACGTTGTCCTAATGATTCCGAACCGTAATCATATTTTGATTTACCACCTTGGGCGGCTAGTTTCTTAGCGTATTTGGCAGCAACTAGTTTGTTGTTATAGTCATTGGTATTCTGATGCTTTAGGGTATAACCCCATTCATCGCGACCACCATCATTGGCTTCATTACGTTGCTTGTAATTTTTGTATGACTTGTAAATGTCTTTGCCGTGGACAGCAGCAGTACTAGCAATTCCACCTAAAGCGCCTCCAATGGCACCTTTGACCCCCTTATGTCCGAACATGGCTGCCCCTAGAGCCGCGTTCATTACATAGGCGCCTTTAACGCCCCCGTTAACATCAATGGCCTTTCGTAAAGCTCGAAGTTTCTTTCCTTCTGAAAGCTTCTTTGTCTTTTTTGATTTCTTTTTTGCCGCAGATTTATACACAGCATCAGCAGCTTTTGCTTTCTTCTTTAGAATAGCTTGATGTAATGTTTTTGCGGCATCGGTAGTGGTTTGTTTCCATGCTTCCCGATGTTTCTTTTCGGCTGCCTCATCATCGAGCATACGTTGACGGTGGTCACGCTCATCGCGATAATTTTGAATTAAGCTCTTAAGAGCAACAGCCCCAGAAACGGTGCCTGCAATTCCAGCCCCGATCAAAGTAGATTTGACAGGATTAGGATAACTAGCAGTAGCAGCCCCCGCCCAAAAACCAGCAGCGCCACCCGCCGCAGCGGCCCCAACCATATGAGGCACACCCTTTGTCACGAAATTTTTGGCGGCGTATTTCACGCCATCCCATCTTGGTCCTTCGTTGAGAATTTGATCGAGTGATTTAGCCATTAGAGAGCAGTTCCAATAGAGCTATTGGAATAGAGTTTATTCAACTCAATCATCAACCATGAATTCGCCGATGTTGACGACACAACAAGATTTGCAGCAGGATCGAGGGTCAAAGCTCTTGGAAGAATCTCACAACCCGATTGTGTGAGAATCATCACAACGTTGGCGCCACGAGAGATTTGGATATTAGCGTCCGTTGCCCAAGTAACAGAACGGATACCAGCCCCGCTAACAACTTCATCTTGGGTCGCAATGTTACTAACGGTGTTGTTGCCGACAACAATAACGTTGCCAGTGTTTCCAACACAGTTTAAAGCAATAAAACCGTTTCTAGCATTTCTTAGGACGCGATAAGCCATCTATTATTCCTTTTTGTCGTCTTCTTCGGCTTCTTCCTCATCCCAAGAATCGTCTTCCTCTTCTTCGGACTCTTCGTCTTCTTTTTCGTCTTCATCGGAATCGTCAGACTCTTCCGAATCGTCTTCATCGCCTTCTTCGGACTCATCGTCCTCTTCGGCTTCTTCCTCAGGGTCTAGCATCGTATTAGCAAGATGGACTTTGTAATCATCAACCATTCCTGCAATTTTATCAGCAATAGCGGCATTGAATGCATCGGCAACTTCAGCAGGTTTTCCATCTAGAGTCGCATCGATAATTGCATCAATAGCATCGGGTTCACGTTCACCCTTTTCTGTAGGCTCTTCGTGTTCCTCATGCTCTTCATCATTTAGAAAATCTTCTTCATCGGAAGCTTTCTTTCCATCATCAATCATTTCCATCATTCTTTTTTCAGACCTTTCAAAATTGTCAGCATAACGTGGATGGACAACTTGAAATTTACCTCCACGTTTAACTATCTTCATTCCACGATTACCAATCTTGCGATTACTAAAATACCGTCTTATTGGTTCACTTCTTTTTATCTTTATTTATAGAATCATCGTTATTGTCATCTTGTTGGGGAGGGGGTAAGGCCATCGGACCCATACCAGGAGGAGGCATCATCGCTCCTCCATCTTGCATCATTCCGCCGTCCATTGGTCCTGGCATCATGAATTGCGGATTGCGAGCTTCATCGGCAATTTCAAGATCAATCATTTCGATATCCTCTTGTGTTTGCTTGAAGACATTACGGCGCATCCAACCCCATGAGATGACTTTACCAACAAATGGTAATAGCATTTGTGCACGGTTTGCACGTTGCATCATAATCTCGCCTTCCTTCATTTCAGTAATGAGGTTATTGCGAGCGTATTTGAATTTGGTATAGTAGGCTATCATCGGCCATTCTTCAGGCGTGATGATTTTGCGAAGAACTAATTGCCGTTCAAGGATGCTAAGGAAAAGGGTATTAAATCGCAGCCGAAGCCTATCAACGAATTGAGCAAACTCTAGTTCGTCGCGTTGAATTTCGGCCGCGCCTGGACCCATAGCAATAAAGGCATCAGGATTGTTTCGGGCATATGGTACTTCAAGAGCAGCTAGTAACTTTGAACGGAAGAATTCAACTTCATCCATAACACCCGTAGCGTTACCACCAGCAAGTGTATCGATGTGAGTACCGCGACCATCACGAGTTGGAATCCAAAAGTCTTCCAACATGGTCATGTGTTTGCGATCATCACGAACTTTGCCAGTTGATGCATCATAGACAAGTTTATTTTTGTACTTGTCCATTAGATCGCGCATATATTGTTCGGCTTTCGCCTTTGGCATGTCCCCAATTTCAATCGTGAAGATTCTGCGCTCGGGGGCGCGTGCCAAACGATAGATAATCGCGGCGTCTTCAAGACAACGAAGTTGGTTTAGAGGTTTGATAGCTTGGTGTAAATGAGAGATAACAAGACTGCCATCTTTGTTGGTCAAACCGCTTGTAATATGGATAATTGAGCCCTTGGCAATTTTCATTCCTGTTACAGGAGGAGAATATGAAAGAGCTACCGATTGATTGGTGTTGCCAAGAAATCCGTCTTTGTTGTAGACGTAATATTCAGCTTTAACTTTTTGAACCATATCAGAACCAGGGACACCAGCGGCAGTTTGGTTCGGAGCTTTTGGACGCTCAATCTCTCGTACCTTACGAAGTTTGCGAGGATCGTGATACCGTAGTTCTTGGATACCTGCATCGAGGTTTTGGGTATCAATAATGGTTTCATAGTACAACCGTCCATCAACATAAAAGCGTGAGGCGATATCAAAAGCGTGAGTATTGAATTCGAGTAGTTCTAGTGCCCTATTAAACTCTCCATGAACAGCCTCGTTTAATTGAGGGGTCATTCCAGGCACGTCATCAAGAACAATTTCAACTGGTTTGGTATCTTCATCGATCACAATCATATCGTTGATGATTTTTTTGACTGCTGATCGAACTTCGGGATGTTCTTCCATCTCGCGATAATGCGAGACAAGTTGTGCTTCGTTCCTAATGTTGCCATCTAGGTCAACATAGGTTCCCTGCACACCACCTTGAGTTAGGATTAGGGCGCCGTCATCTTTAGTTGGAGGACCAATCGATGGTAATTCATCGCTGGCCCTCCGAAAGTTGATTTCGTACCCAAAAAGTTTTGCCATTATATATTCAATTCCAGGTTAGCCAAAGACGCTTGGGTTGCCCCCAATAGGCCCTTGCTGATCATCGGGTAGAAGTGGGTTATATTGGTCAGGTGATGTAGACTGATTAACAGGCTCATAGTAGTCAACAGAGAAAGTTACTCCGAATTCTTCCATGCTGTCTTTCATTCCCCAGCCAAGTTGAATCTGATCAATCATCATTGGCCAGATGCCTTCGAAACGATAGGCTCGAATCAAAGCACCATCTTTACCATGTTGGTAAACAGTGGCGTTTGTTTTATATCCTGTTGGCCATGTGTCAGGAGCCATACGGTTAGAAATTAGAGCATTGATAGCGTTAGACCAAGATTCCAACATCGCGCGGATGGCAAAGTCTTCATCGTTGATAACCCCAACCATCCAATCACCGAATGTACGGTCACCCGCAAACTTGATTGTTTCGCCGAAGTAAGGAGCGCCGACTTGACCAATCTGCATTGCAGGAAGCGAAGCCGCGTGTACAAGAAACTGCACACGCGAGGCAACGTTAACGCCGATACCAGCGGGGGGAGTAATCTGCACTAAGAATTGACTTGGCCGTGCACCGCCATAAATTAGGCCGCGTTCACGAAACTCGTTGATATTAAATCCAACCATTAGTGTCTATTTCTCCCCTGAGATATTCTTGTTATTTCGTTATTTAGTAAGATGGGATTAGAGCCCCATCTTACCGATAACTGAGTTGAAGCTTGCCGCAGTTTGAACCGCAACGAAGTTCAGCACGATATAGTTGATTGACCGTGCAGGTTTGATGTAGATATCGCAATTCATGATACCAGCATCGATAACCTGACCAGGATTGTTTGTATTATCGCAAACTACCTGGAAGTCGTAAATGCCACGACGACCTTTAATGGTGTTTAGATAAGGAACAATCGTGTTACGGAATAATGCTCGGGTAAAATCATCATTAATCTCGAATAGAAAGTATTTGGCCATTGCGCCAATATCTTTTTCAAGCTTAATGAATAGACGGCGAACGTTGATACGGCTTAGAGCAGATTCTTTTCCAAGCAACGTCTTGTCACCAAAGAGCAAGGTGCCATGACCAGGATCGTTGATAACAGGGTTGATATCTTTCTTGTAAAGAGCATCGCGGAAAGCCTTACGTGGATTCCACGCCAACTTCACAACGTTCTTGATCATTCCACGGTTGTAGCCTGCAGGGCTCCACCAAGGATCATTAGTAACGTCAGTACGGGCACATAGGCCTGCGATATCACCATTCAATGGAACGTAACGATAGATGTCACTATAGCGATCATACATGTATTTCCAACCGCTATCCATGAAACCATAGGAGCTTGCGCGCATGGCGTTACGGAAATCAATGCTGTTATCAGCTTCATATCCAAGAGCGTTTACAACGTCAGCCTTTTCAGGGCTTACGAAAACAACGCAATCTTGACGTGGTTCGGCAAGATTATCGATAAGGTAGTTACCGATAGCTTCTCCAACCAATCCGCCGCGAGGCTTTCCCTGTAGAACAAGGCTGATATCAACTTCTTCTTTGTTTTGGAAGAAGTCCCAAGCGTTAGATAGTACCCCAAGAGATACAGCGCTTTCATCAGAACCGTCTTGACCATACGCTAGATCGATAGAACTAATTGTACCGTTGGCGACAGATGAAAGATTGAGGGCTGTATTGGAATAACCAGATACGCGATCATTCACAATCCAGATGTATTGAGAACGTTCGTTGATAACTGATTTATAGAAGTTAGTTGAAGAACCATCTAGACCCTTAGCGTTTGTGGCCCGAGATAGGCGGCTGTAGATTTCTAGAGGGGTTCCTGCAACACCCGTAAACTGACCATCTTCGTCCACAACCACAACATGAAGTTCATCGTTAGCTGATGTGTTGCCGTTTAGACGAACGTAATCAGACTGACCAGGAGCTTTGTCGATAGCCGTATAGAATTCCCAGAAACGGGTCATAGTATTAGACATCGAAACGTTGGAGATAAGACGTAGTTCATCTTCAAAATGAATTTGGAATGTCGCCGAAGCAACAGTGCCGTTCACGTTTGAAGTGTAGGTATCAATGGCTGTGATCTTGATAGCCTGAGTACCATCGGACGTATTACCAAACTGAATAAAGTCAGTAACCGAAAGGTTAGCTTGGAATGATACGGCGGCTGTGTTAACTGCTTGGCGAGCAGTGTTCTGTGAAGTGCCATCGTGGTTATATGTCAACACAACGTTAGCAGTGTTGGAACCAACACTCATTGTCACAACGGCTCCACCGTTGGCAATGCTGGCAAGGTTTATTGACGATGTGAACCCATTACTTGAATCACAAACTGACACACGAAGAGAGTTACCCATACCACCAGGGCAACGAGCAATATAGAGAACGTTGCTATCGAAAGTACCTTCCTTAGCAAGAAAATCAGTATGATTCTTGACCGTTTGATACTGTAGGTTAGCCACTGATGCAGTGTTACCAATAGCCGAGAAAACGGAAGTATTAGATACAAATTGAATAGATGCGGCCCCGTTTGCGAGAACTTTTGATCCCGAATCCAGGTTGAAAGCCGTTGAGTTAATGATGCTGGCAATTGTCGCTCCTACTGAGAAGTTGGAGTTATTGGACGCGACCAGGATCATACCTGCGGCTAGGGTAGATGTGTTGGTAGTAGTTACTGTAGCATTTGTTGCGTTGGCAGTGGCAGTAATAATAGGGGATGAACCAGTCGTGTTAGCCGCACGCATAACTACGACGGAATCGGTATAAGCTAGGAATGAAGCTAGGTTTAACCAGCCTTCAGCGTTAAAAGCCGTAGGACGGCCAAAACGTTTGGCTAGATAAGCTTCACCATCGATAAGTACACGCTCTTCGCATGGACCCCAGCGGAATACGCCCGCAAAGGCGCCAATAGACGAACTTGAATTACCGATTGAAGGCGGTGTATCAAATTCGCGAATTACTATACCTGGACTAGTAAGCGTGACCATTAATTTGGTTCTCCCTGAATCAATCTATATTGTTTTGATTTATTTAGGTAAACCCGACTTTCAATCGCCCTTTTTCCCGTACACAAATTCCTTCCAAAGCGCGTCTGTTTGATCGGCGTCTGGTGTTTTTGGGTTACGTTTTAGGCTCCATGGATCAGTTAGCAACGGGTCTATTAGAAGTAAATCATCGGAATCATCTTGTATCCCATCATTATAGAAACCGAACGGCGTTAATACCTCTTCGGTTTGTTGTAAAGAGCGGTCTCTTAACTTTGAAATAGTATTTATATCGGTCATCTCTTTGAAGAATTCTTGGTTTGTCAACCAAGCAAAAAGGACCAACGTCATTACCAAATCGTCATTATTTCCTTCTTCGGCCTGCCAAGATTTGCCTTTTCTAGAAAAGGTGGTTAATTCTCGAATGGTTGGACCGTCTTGGAGAATCAATTGATTCTGTTCTAGGAGCAATTTGATGAACGAACAACCATTAGCCTTTACTGTGATAGTGGTACGAATACCCTTTTCGGCATGAATAGAATAACCATAGGTAACTTTCTTCCCAATTCGGCCTTTGGCTTCGGTAGCCAATACCCCCTCGTATTCAAAATCAAAATGGAGAACATGAGCTACGTTATGTCCGACGTTATTGTTTTCAACCAATACAGGAGCGTTATTGTAGGCTACGGCTGTTCGATGAATGATTTCGGCGTAATTGATTGGGGTAATCATGTTGTCTCGAAATACACATACTTGCTTGTACGGCATTGATGTGATATCAAATACGTTAAAAGCCGAATAGTCGAGGCCCTTGCCTTCTGACGTGTCAGCGACAAGGCAATAGAGATGATCTTTTTGGGGACGTTCATATTGACTTAGCCCATCAATTTTCATGACAGGCTGTTCAATAGACTTTAGTAGCTCTTCAAGTTTCCAGGCATCGATTAGAGTACCTGAGCTACCAAGAAACTCAGCTTCCTGTTCTTGACGGAAGATCGTGAGGTTGTTATTGATCTTAGCCAATTCACGACGTTTCCATTCGTCGTCGCGACCAGGAATTTCGCGCCATGTAACTTTGATCCGTTTAAACCCATTTCGTTTCTTTGGATCAGGATTTTCGGCGTTCTCATAAAATTCATAGAAGTGGTTCAACCCATAGGGGGTAGAAATCAAAGCCGTCTTAGCATTAGGGTTGGATGAAAGAGTTTGTGATACCGATGTCCAAAACTCTTCCCAAACGTTTTTCTCAATGTGAGCCGCTTCATCGATGAATAGAAAATCGATGGTGAAACCACGAATAGAGGTTTTGGAAGTTGCCGCCGCAAAGATTTTGGAATTGTTCTCTAGGTCAACCGTTCCCTTGTTCCATTCGACGACGCCTTGCTGGAGCCAATTGGGAAGGTTCTCGTAAGCAAACTGAATACGGCCAAGAATTTCTCGGGCGACTGGCGCTTTGTTAGCTAGAAGCGCCACGTTTTTATATTCGTGGAAAAGCACATACCATAACACGAAGCCGCCAGTTGTGGTGCTGTTGTGGGTTGAGATGTGATGCTCTGAGCAAAGAAATAGATGCGATGGGTTTGCAACGGTGATACATTTTGTTGGAACCGATTTTACTTTTTCAATAGATCGAATAAATCGCGATCCTGTATACGAAGGCCGTTGACTTGTTTCTATCTGTTTCTCTAATTTCCGTGCTAAACGAAAGACTGGAAACATGGCCTTGGAACAGTGAAAATACAAACGTTCGGAATTTGTTGATGGATACTGTTTTCTAAAGACCTTTAACCCCAATCCAGTAAGAAGTTCGTAAACATCATCGATCAATTTTGGGTATCTATTGTAGGACAGAGCAATGCAGTTTTGACCACTTTTTTCTACCCATCCATCAGTGTCCATAAGACCTTGAAGTAGTGCCGTCCGTACTTCGATATTATTTTGGAGGTATTCGCGAGGGATACGTTTATTTTTTAATATGCCATATGAACGTAATCGTGGCATAAGAGTATATACTGTACCCATATAGATATGGTCGGTTCTATGGTTGTGAGAGAAGCTTTCTCCTACCGCTGTTTTATATTCAATCAAATCATCACTGTGACAAGTTATACGACCTGAAGCGGCTTCTCCATCACCTAACCAAACACCAAGTAGATATGGATCGATAGAAACTTTTTGGGATTCATATTGCACTGGTTTTGATGTTGGAATCGACCAACGAGAAACTGTCTTACCCCTCGAATCGGTATATGTCGGCCCCATTTCGAACATGTCTTTGGTTGAGAGAACGTCTTTTTTATTCAACTGCCATAGATGATTGGCATCACAAGTTACAGTGGACCGATCATCGAACGTGATTTTGTAACAGTCATGATTGATGAAAATTGGGGAGATTGCCGTTACGACAGTTGGTTTTCCATGTTCATCAAATACTTGATCCCCAACGTCCAATTCCGCCATTGTTCGCCATCCTTTTGGAGATGGAATTTTAGCGTTAAGAGGCAATGCCTTGCCAGCCTGACGACTCGTTACAATGATCGTGTCACGATGGTTTTGGAAAGATCGAATAATTTCTTTCTGATAATCCCATAGCTTGAATGATGAAAGCTGACCCTGCGAAACGATCTTCATGTAGGTTTCAATGAAGTAGATCGGATCGGCTTTACATTTGGCCCATTCAAGAGCTTGATCGACTGTAAATTCTAATTTGGTATTGTGGCGTTTGATTAACTGATTGCCACGATACCCTTCAGTTGTTCTTGTCATCTTCTTTAGGTTTATCTAATAGCTGTTGAACAGCCTTAGCCAAATCTGTTGTGGTCCCTTGTAAAAATATGTTTGTATTGCCTGTTTGCGAACCCAATACCGTCATCTTACCTTGCTTGATATCAATATCAGTTTTCATTCTATTGATTTCTAAGAGTTGACGATTGGCTTCAACTAAGTTGGCCAATAGGTCCTTCAGGGCTTCGTATTGTAATGGGTTGCTGCCGTTGTTAGCATCAATGTTTGCTAACAAGTGTTGAAAAGCTGGTCCTGCTTGTTCGATAATTGCCCTAATATTTTGACGAGCAAATTCAAAATCGTCAGTTGCAGCTTCTTCATTAGAGCTAAGAGGTATTAATCTTGTGGAAAAAATATCCTCAAGTCCATCATCTTTATCTTCTTCATCATCCATTAGGTGTTACTACTCAGGTTTGCGTAAGGTCCGACTGTATCGAGAGTAACGTAACCATAATCATCATAGTGCCAGATGCTATGAACATTAACCGATGCTTCGGCATTACTTGTTGGTTCGCCGTCTTCCGTAAGTCCAGGCTGGACACGAATAGTTCCGACGTAATTGTTGTTACAGTAAACTCCAGTATCGATAAATTTGATAAGGGGAACATCGCGCTGGGGACCATAAATTTCAGCGTGCATTGTGAAATCAAGAGTCCATACGATAGTACGCCGTTGCAAATAATCGGTTGAATAATTATCTTGGTTTACCACGTTGTTCAACGTAATAGAGATATCTTTATTCAATCCCATATCGGGCATTAAGTCTGCAGTAACAATGTAATTCGGAGTAAAGAAAGGAAGGATTTGACCGACAATTTTGAGGCCGTCTTCATAGTTCTTCGTTAAAATCGATAGAGTAAAACTCAAATCGTAGGTTACAGGATTATAGACCACTTTAGCATGATCGGCATCATCACCTGTTTTCACAACACGGCCGATTTTGTTAAGCATGGTCTGCGGATTGTATTGAATGTGAGTAAGCTCGAAAGCCATGCGTGGAAGATTGATCGCGGCTTCTTTGTTGAGAGTTGGATCAACGGCTAAACGAGCGACCATCGAATCTTTGTTGGCAAGACTGATAGGCACCCTCATGGTTTGCGTTACAGTGCCTTCATTGTTTGTGCGCTTGAGATTGATGTTGTTAAACAGCAATCCAAAGATTGTTATGTACTTTCGGAATAGATCATTGTCAAAATCATGGCCAAGCATTAGCTAATTTCTCCAAACGGATTGCTTTCGCTAAAATCAATAATGCCTGCTTTAGCGTCAGACAATTCAGTGTTGATTTCCATTGGATCAATACGATCAAAATTGTAACCGTGAGTTACTACTAAGCCGTCTTCATTGACTAGGAATTTGCCGTTTTCATTCATGATACCGTAATCATAGATGTTGGTGGTGAACTTATTCTGAATCTCATCGATAAGTTCTTCCCCTGTATCGAATTTTTCGTTGGAGTATTCGAATAGGTCACAATACAATTCGTAAGTAGGTAAGGAACCTAGAGGGTAAAAGATAGGTTTGTTTTCAACGTAACGAATTTGAAATACACGTTTGTTAAGAGGATAATAGATAAGGTCACCTTCACGAGGCCGTTCGATGCCCGCCCTATCTCCGACATTGATTGCGAAAGATCGCGCCGAAACAGTGAACACCATGCGGTCGCGAATTTCAGGACCGAACTGAGATAGGAATTGACCATCGCCTTCAAATCCTTCAGTGTTACGAACAAGCATTTCGATTTCGTAAGCGTTCTTATAAACTGACATCGAATCTTCGGTAAACAAATCTTGGTAGGCAGTTTGATCGCGTAGAATATAAGTGAAATCAATTCCGTAAATCTGAATTGCTTCACGGATAAGGTCTTCCATTAGACCTTGTTCTTGGCTATTCTCGTAATTATTGAAAAATGTGCTAGTGCTCACTTCATAACTCCAAAACGCTTTAATTGTGCTTTTCGCATTGTTTCTCGCGCTTCAGGATTCTGATATCGAAGTTTGTTTCTTTCGGAACAAGCAGTTTTAAAGGCATCTGACATTTTCTTGCCTTTTCGTGATAGATGATATTTACGTTTTTGTTCTTCGGTATTCTTTTTACCTTTGCGAGGGTTTACCCATCCAGTTGCAATAAGTTCCGCTCGTTTTTCTCTAAGAATCTGTTTTGTTTTGTCGTCACAAGGAATACCCGTTCTTCCTTGTTTAGTGCGTTTCTTAGCAGCTTCAGATAGTTTTTGTTTATGTTCCTCGGAGAACGTCCCGCGTTTACCTTGCCAATAAAATTTAGATGTATTATCGCTTTGATTTAACCAATCATTTGATTCAACCAATTTTAATCGTTGAATAACCTTAGTTTCACATTTTCTTGCTGTGTCCGCTGTCTTAAACACTCGACGAATTTTTACTACATCTGGTTCGCCGTATGTTTGTCTAAATTCCTTTACCAATTTAGATGACGTAAAATAAGTCTTCCAAAGATCAGAAGGTCTTGTTTTCTGACCAAATCGAACACCATAATACCATTTATTTTGTTGAGACCAACCAATCAAATATGTGTAAGGCATTACCAGCCACCAGAGGCCGCACTACCAACGCCGCCCCAAATTGCTCCTTTCAAACTCCATTTAGAACTTTTCATATCGCCTTTGTACTTCTTTTTGTTCTTCCACTTCTTATGGTCACCCCATAATTGAGCTTTAGCACTTCCCTTACCAGATTTCTTTTTGGGGCGCGGAAGTTCATGAGCAGGATTGGAAGCATTGTATGGTACGTTTCCTGATGGAACGTGATAGGTTTTGTTTTCAGGATTAGAAAGAACAACCTTATTTGAACCAGCCTTTACTGAGTATCCAGCGTTAGCAATGGTTGGGGCTTTAGCGAAAGTGTTGTAAATTTTCTGTTTCTTTTCGGTGTTTCCCTTGATCGTAACTTTCGAGGGTCGCTCGTTTTTGAGGAAACTTTTTGCTGATGAACGGACAAAAGCCGTGATCCTTGCGTTTGTTTCGGGGGAATGATTTTTTTCCTTATGATATGCGCCATCAACCATTACGGTTGGGACGTAAGATGATTTGGTCATACCTTTACGATAATATCGTACATGAACTTTATGACCGTCTATTTCTTTGTAGTCAACGAAGCCACGATTCTTTCCAGGTAATGGTTCGATTGCTTCAAGAACAAACTCCGAGAAACTTAGCATGTTAGCCCACCATATCTATTACTGGCGCTGAATACGTATGGATTAACTGATAATACAATTCAGCTTTATCCGCTCTTGCTCGATCAAGAATACCTTGACCGTTGAATGAAATGCCGCCCAACATTTGACCATTGTATTTGGTTAGATGTTTACCCCATTGTTCTTCAATAAGAGCAACTGTGTAATTCTGAAGCCAAAGATCGGACCAAACATCAGTGAATGTTTCAGGATCAACAATCTCATAGCATTCGAGTACGATCCAAGAACCGACTTGAACTGACGACCAATCCATGTCAATATGACAACGATTCCGATAACGATTGTATCGGATCGGGGTACGGCCGTTTAATACCTCTTGGATCAAAGCAATATTTTGCATGGTCATATAGTACGGCACCACGTTTAGGTTGCCGCCTAGAGCGTACAGTTCGCTCATGACCATTTGGTACTTCACGTTGAAAAGATTGGAAGCATTGTTATTATCAAAGGTCATATCGAACAGTTTCACTACCCCGATGATGTTATCAGGAATAGTGATGTATCTGTTCGTTATGTCGTCAGATGTAAGCTGGTAGGAATAATAAGCTCTTTCCGTACCGTCAAAATGAAATTGCCAGAACAATTGTAGAGCTTCATCGATACGATCTTCGATTTGCTCATCAGCAACATTGGTCTCCATAACTGGAGAACCAACCTTACGAAGTACGTATTTTTTGAAGTCTGCCCTTGATGCTGGTATCATTTGCCCTTAGTCCAACTTTTTGATTTTGTTTTTCCAGTCTTCTTCTTTGGGCTCTTCCTTTTTTTTTCTTTTAGAAGGTGCCTTTTTGGGCTTTTCCTCTTTGATCTTTTCTTCGACCTTAGATTCAACCTCGACTGGTTTTGAGGGCTGTTCTGTGACAGGAGGGGGGGATTTTACCTCCCCCTTCAAAACGAGAACATCCTCAGGCTTTTCCCCTTTGATCACTCGCCAGAGTCCGCGCCAGAATGTAATCATAAAATGTCCTTATTTCTTTGGAACCTGTACTAGCTGAGAGACATCAACTTTAGCCATAGCTGAAACTTTATCCACGGTAAGCGTGGGAGAATCAGGCGGCACAATGCCTTTCTGTTTTAGAATCGCGTCAACTTGCATTAGAAGAACTTCGGCCTTCTTCATAGCGGACGCAACACCCATGATCCGTCCCCACCAAAGCGCAACAATGGAAGGCTGGGGTAAGCCCACCCATCCAAGAACAAAGGTTAGGAGACTCGAAAACATGGGATTTGAGATGATATCAATGATTTGATCCATTCCTTAACCTCCTTGTTTGTATTAACTTGTTATTTATATACTTACCAACCTTGATGGAATAAAGTGTTGGCCAGAACAGTGGTATTAGCTGTATCGATCAAATCGAACAGTTCTTTCTGTTTACTGAAAGCCTCTTGAACATGTTCGAATACAGCAAAGGCAACAATCTTCATATCATTGGCATTCAAGGTTACAAATGTGTCGTCTTTTGTTTGCCAATCGATAGTCCAGGATGCCGCTGTGTTCGCGTCCATGGTAGCAAGGGCTGCTACTACTCCAGTATATTTTCCTTGCGATTCACGATCAGTGGCATAGGTTTTACCGTTCAAAGTAACTCCAGCCGTTTCAACATCATATCGTTTAGCCTTAATAGCCTCTTTGATACCAGCTTTGTCAAGTAGTCTGGTTTCCCATTGTTGGGTCCAAAGATTGGTGTTTTCGGAAATAGCAGGGTTTGCTTCAACGTATTCCCATCCGAGATTAGCATTTGGTTTACTTTCCATTCTTACTCTAGCGTAAGTGTAATCGCCGATGGTCCCTCCGTCCCAATCAAATGGAATTGAGACGGAAGGGTTATCGACGTTTGGGAAAGCAGGATAGGCAACAATTTGGTTATTAGAATTGAGCTTGACGTACATTTAGGTCCTATATTGATCTGGTAAGGTTAGACACCGAATTCGGACGGCTTCAGGCCCATTACGTTTTGTAATATATGTCCGAACAAATTCATCTTGCGGAACTTCGTTAGGTTGCAGAACGCAAACCTCTTTCTTTATGTAGTTCTTGACCTTGTGGTAATAGGGATTAGAACGCCATTCATCCCAGGCTGCCGCCACAAAGGACCAATGAGTATATATCCCCTCACTCTCAACTTGAGTTAGAAATTGGTTGAGTAGTTCCGTCATATTAATATCCCAATCATCAGGGGCGGGATATTTCGCGCGATTGGGCTTGCGCATCGTGAAGATACTTTCAGCCACACAAAACGGTTCACGACGAGCTACGTTATCGTAGTCATCACTACGAGGACCAGGAGTCATGTTATGGGTATTGTAAGCTAGAAAGGCGTCGAGAATACCATCCTCGAAAACCCCAACTACTTTGCGCCCCATAAAAAACTTCTGTATATGGGCCTGCTGTTCGATGATGCTATCAGTCATTGGTATAGTCTTCATGTAAGTTGGCCGAGATGTGATGATGTTGTACATTGCGTCACGATCAGCTAAAGTCAACAAACGAGATGTTATGGCCATGGAAACATACTCCGTTTAGATGTGAGAGAAGTAGCGATCATACCCTTATGTCCAAGAAATAGCAACTGAGCCATCGGTGCCTGAATTTCCGTCAACACCAGCCGTTCCCGAACCACCCACTCCTTTTGTGCCAACTGTTACTGTAATTATGGCCCCTGGTGTTGGGGCTCCTGCATCCCCAACGTTCCAAGTTTTCTGGCACCGACCTCCAGCCGCTCCATTTCCGCCTGAAGCGTTGTATGCTCCACTACCTGAAATGCCTCCTGCCCCACCAGCAGCCCCCCCACCTGTTGTATTGGTTGATCCACTTGGACCTGATGCTGTTCCGTTAGTTCCGTTTGTACCTGTTGTATAGGAATCTCCTTCTTTACCGCCACTTGTTATATTTCCGCCTGTTCCTTTTGTTCCGCCGTTTCCAATACATTGAGTTGAAGATTGAAAAGTTGATGAACTACCATCGGTGCCAGCAGCACCAGCACCATAAACAAAACCTGATTCGCCACCCCCGCCCCCAGCACCTTTAACGTCAACAATTAAAGTGTTGTAGTTTGGAACAGTGAATGAGTAAGTGCCTGGGGTTGTATAATCTTGTGATCCAGGGGTTACAACGCCAGTTCCGCCATCAAGCATAAAAGCCAGATTAAAAGGCATTAACGACTATCCTTTTGAACCTGATTACCGCGCCACGTTGATCCAGCATCGGTTGTGAAGAAAATCCAAACGTCCGTATTTGTTGATGCCGCTGGCGCAGTTGCCCTTGGCCATTTTGGGGTGTTGGCCCATGAGATTGTATTGGTGCCGCCGTTGGCAATTCGCAACACCATTCCATAAACCGTTCCACTAGGAGCATTGGTAAAATAGATATTGGCCGCACTGCCGTTACATGTTATATTGAAAAAGTTTGAAAGAGCACAATTAACGTTGATGTTATTAGACGTTGAAATTGTAGTTTGCGAATAACCAAAATTACCATCAATTTGAACTTTGGTCGCAGGAGTAGAATTGGAGAAACCCGTATTACCGCTAGCTAAAATATAAAATGCTGTACCATGAGTTGTAGTATTGCCTCCAACTGACAAGGCAATAGTGTTGAGAGTACTAGCCCCCCCAACATTCAAAGCTGTAGTGTTTAGAGAGCTAACGTTAGCAACAGTCAATGATGTGGATAACAACGTGCTAACAACCGTGCTATTTCCTAGAACAACTGAGGTAGAATTGATAACGTTATTGATAGTGCTGTTACCAAGAGAAACATAACCAGTAAGAACGGCAACGTTTCCAACAGTCAAACCGATGGCAGAAAGATTGGCAATTTGATTGAAAGAGAGAAGAGATGAGTTAGCAAATACGTTGACCGTAGCATTACCAACTGAAAGACTTGTCGTGCTTAGTATGACATTGGCGCCCGCAGCTAAAGCTGTCGAGTTAACAATGCTTGATCCAATAACAAGTTGAAGAGGAGTTAGGTTGGCTTGAGAAGTACTATTGGCAACGTTGAAAAATGTTGAATTGGATGTTGAGTTAACAGTGCTGTTACCGATCTTGACACTGCTAGTACTTAAGATAACATTCGATCCAAGAGAAACTTGGATACCGTTAGCCACAAATCCTGCATCAACGATAAGCCCATTACGAGCTTTAAAATAGTTATTAGCCACGATTCATTTTCCTCGGGGTTATTGTTTTAGAATATTTATTACGCCCAAGAAATTGAAACAGAACCATTTGCCCCCGCCCCGCCTGCTGTTCCTGCCCCTGATCCTGATCCTCCTGTGCCTCGTGTGCCAACTACAACTGTGATGGATGCTCCAGGCGTTGGGGCGCCAGCATCGCCAACGTTCCATGTCTTCTGGCAACGGCCACCAGGGCCGCCAGCGCCACCTTTGGCTGTACCATCAACGTTATTGGTGTCACTATATCCTGCAACACCACCCTGAGAACCACCTGCAGGCCCACCACCTGTTGTATTGGTTGATCCACTTGGCCCTGATGCAGTTCCACTTGCTCCCGTGGTTCCTGGGGTATCAACATAGGTTGTGTCTTTTCCATCATTTGAAGCAACTGATTTCCCCCCTGTACCTTTTTTACCGCTTTGGCCCAAACATGTTGTGGAAGAAGCAAAGGAACTGTTGCTTCCATCAGTGCCATCGGATGCCGTAAAAGTACCAAGGGATGTTGGTACTGATCCACCCCCACCCCCACCACTAGCCCCTTTAACGTCGACTGTTAGGGTATTGTAGTTTGGAACAGTGAATGAGTATGTACCAGGAGTTGTGAAGTTGTTTGAGCCAGGAACAACCCCCGCTCCAACTTGAAGAAATTCGTGAAATAGAGACATTATCGAGTGTCTGTCTGGACTCTGTTACCGCGCCATGTTGACCCTCCATCTTCAGTAAAGAAGACAAGAATATCGGTATTGGTTGAACATGTTGGAGCGGTAGCACTTGGCCATTTTGGAGTGTTGGCCCACGAGATTGTATTGGTGCCGCCGTTGGCTAAGCGAAGAACGAACGAATAAGCCATACTAGTAGGAGCACTCGTAAAATAAATGTTAGCTACACTTCCATTACATGTCGCGAAGAAATAATTACCAACTGCACAATTGATATTGATGTTATTGGATGTTGAAATTGTAGTTGGTTTAATTCCGTAATTACCCCAAACTTGAAGCCCAACTGCAGGGGAAGTGTTTTGAATACCAATTGCATTGACTGTTAATGCAGTCGAGTTAATAATAGCATTGACAGTACTATTACCAATTCGAAGATTGGTTGTGTTCAAAAGAACGTTTGCTCCAACTGCGGCTGCAGTGGAATTGATAGTAAGTGACGCGCTTGCGTCTTGAACAATGTACGTGATAGAATTGGCTACCACATTAACAGTACTGTTTCCCATTGAAATTAGAGAAACAATAAGACCATTGGCAATTGTGAGATTATTGCTGCTTTTTGAAAATGTTAAACCAGCACTACCGTTGGCGTATCCACCATCATTAAATTGAACTTGTGTGGTAGAGCCATAGGCCCCATTGATCGGAACAATCGACGAGCCATTGTTTGAATAGATTTTTCGATCAATGAGATTGACGGCAAGTTCTCCAGGAGAACCCGAAGATGGTACGTTGCCGCCAGTAGTACTACGTTTAAGCTGGATTAGATTTGGCATCAGAAGGTATCAGCAGTTTCTTTCTTTTTACCTTTTGCCTTTGGGGCTTCTAGAGCCATAATTTTTTGAACAAGAGAAGAGTTACTGTTTTCAAGTTCTTCGATCTTTTTAGTAAGCTCGGCTACTTGCTTATCGCGAGCATCACGGGTTTTGTTATGATCGTGAACTTCAAGATGATACTTGGTTTCAAATTCTTCTTTCATTCGATTTACATTACCAACTACATCATTTTTAGCGCCAAGCTGTTGATTGACATCTTCAAACTTAGCTCTGATTTCATTCAATTCTTTTGAAAGAGCTTCATTCTGTTCGTTGAATTGCTTGGTAATTTCACCGATGATTTTCTCATGCTCTTTCACAAATTGATCGGCCCGAACTGCATGTAGCAGTTCGGACTTTTTTACTTCAGCGATTTCTTTAGCAAGCCGATCAACGTATTCATTAATAAATTCTTCAGTCATACTGTAATTATTTCCTTCTTTATTCGTCCTGGTTTGAAACCTTCTGGGCAATCTTTACTACGGATATTTATCGAACCATTGTTAAACCATTTAAGAGAACTTATAGCTTTGGAAAGATTTTTGCGGTGCTCTTCACTGTATGGATGAGAACATTTTCTACCACCTTTAGTGTTCCATTTAGCTTGTGTGGCTTCTACTCGTTTGGCGATATGTTCGGGGGTGTGTTTGCGCCCCAACTTCTTTGATCGTTGGATTTCGCGATAAACTGGATCAGACCAAAGCTCTTTAGATTTTTCACGGCGCATTTCGATTTGTTCGGGGTTTTGGAATTGACTAGCATTAGCTTCGCGGAGCTTTTGTTTTGTATCTTCTGATAGTGTCTTTCCTTTAGACCAAGCTCCCCAATTTGGATTAGCGTTGTGGCTTTCGGAAATTTTTTGGCCAATGGATTTGGCGTTTTCAGTTGTCGTCCAATGACCAGGATGATGTTTGGTTATATTATAATAACGTTTGCCAAGCTCGTCATCACCTATAAGAGAAAGCCATCTATGTTCTTCGGTTAGAAGATCGGCCCGAGTGGATGATACTCTGGATATGACACGGCGTTTGAAATCTTCAGGACGCCGTTTAAAAGAGTTTTTCATCCAAGAAGACGAACAAATGTAGCCATCATTTTCAGTTCCCCAATGTGAACCAATGTAATATCGTTTGTGTTTGCGATCAAACCAGATGTAGACGAAACCTGATGTTGATAGTTTCTTTTTGCTAGGCATAAAAAATAACTCCATGTTGTTGATCATGGAGTTATTTAGGAGGTTCAAAAAAGTGTATAAATCAGAAAGTTCCACCATCTAGATCAGCATATACAAGATCAGTTCCATCGCTTTGGAGAATCTTGCCAGTGGTTCCTAGATTGAGTTTTGTTAAAGTTGTGCTGTTGGCAACAAGAATGTCACCGCGAGTATAAGTGCTGAAACCAGTACCACCATCGGCTACTGCAAGATCAGTAATACCTGTAATTGAACCACCAGTGATAGCAACATTGGATGAAATGATATCGGCACGTAGAGCAGCGATAGCATAACCAGTACCAGAGATATTTACTGTGGTTGATGGTTCGGCTTGGTTGAGTTGGAATAGTGCGTAAATTCCATCAGTGGCATCGCGGAATAGACCTGTCCATTTAGTAACAGTACTGTTTCCGTAAGTGCCATAGAAACCGATATCGAGAGTATCAGTTGTGGCGTTTCCGTTAGCGAGCTTGATGATCGAATCAGTAACAGACAGGTTGGTGGCATTGATGTTGGTCAAGGTGCCATTGATTGTCAGGTTGCCTGATAGCGTCATATCAGTAGCAGAGATAGTTCCTCCACCCTGCATTACGATAGCCGTGCTATTGATAGTGGTGTTAACAGTCGTGTTACCAAAAGCAGCTTTAACGGTGTCAAGAGTTACGTTAGCTCCGACTGTAACCGATCCAATGTTGTGTGTTGTCACAACGGTTGAGTTTTGGATAGCTAAAGAGGTTTGGGTCAATACAGCATTAACAGTGCTGTTACCGACATAGACTGCCGTAGTATTCGCAATTACGTTAGCCCCAACAGCCGCAACAGTGGTGTTGGCTAGGAACGATCCGACCGCAAAACCAGCCGCAGTGTGGTTTGCTGAGCTAGTGGCGTTTTCAACCTTAACAAGAATGCTATTTGCCAGAGCATTAACTGTTGTGTTGCCCATGGACATTTTAACAGTATCAACAAAGACGTTGGCGCCTGCTACTAGAGCAGTCGAGTTAACAGTTGATGTTCCGACGACCAATCCCGTCGCGGCAAGGTTTGCCGAACCTGAAGCATTTTCAACCTTAACAAGAATACTATTGGCAAGAGCATTAACGGTGCTGTTACCCATTGAAAGTTTTACAGTATCAACAAAGACGTTAGCGCCTGCAACCAAAGCTGTTGAGTTAATAGTAGATGTTCCAACCACGAAACCAGTAGCGTTATGGTTTGCCGAACCTGAAGCGTTTTCAACCTTAACGATAATGCTGTTGGCTAGAGCATTAACTGTGCTGTTACCCATGGATAGGGTAGTGGCACTTAGAAAAACGTTGGAGCCAAGGGCGACCGCTGTTGAGTTAAGAATACCAGATGAAGATGCATCGATAACTCGCATCGTGACACTGTTTGCGATGGCATTGACAGTGCTGTTGCCCATCGTGAGAGCAACAGTCGATAGAACAACGTTTGAACCAATAGCGGCAGCCGTCGAGTTTTGGGTAAATGAAGACGCCGCATCGCGAATGATGTACGTTAAGGAGTTAGCAATTGCGTTTACAGTCGAGTTGCCAAGCAGGAATGTATTACCGACAAACATATTGTTCGTGGCTTTATCGAATGTAAAACCTGCTGTGCCGCCAAACGATGCCGAATCGTTAAACTGGACATAGGTATTTGAACCACCAACGGATGCCGATGCGGCAACCTTGCTATCAACGTAAGTTTTAATAGCCCATGTTGTGGTCAATTCACTGTTAACTGCCGCCCCGAGAACAGTCGAGTTAGCCGTGGCATTGATTGTGTTGACAGTGAATGCCCCGATATAAAGGTTCGCCGTTTTTACAACATCCATGTAAGATGTTGAGTTTACCACCATGGCTTGGTTTGCAGTAAGCGTACCAGGAACACGCTTGCCCCCAATAGCTACCATACCACCATTCGAACCAATGTATAAAACATCGCCGTTAGCAGTATAGGATGGTTCACCGTTAGCTAGTGAACTTGGAATCGAAGTGTTGAGGCTTCGCTTAATCTGAATCAAATTAGCCATTGTAGTTTATTAAAACTCCCCTCCGTCAAGATCACCAGCTTCAACGACTACAATGTCGGTCTTAACTGATGCTTCGGCCTTCTTTTTGTTGTTTTTCTTTATAGTAGCTTTGATAGGCGTAAGGGTAACCACTACAGCCCTGATATCTGTCATTATCTAGTCACTCCTGCTTTCACAGTGCAAATTCCTTCAATAACTCTAGTCTTATGGCCATCATCAGCAGATATCAGGAGATCATAGTAATAACGGCCCGCAGTTATATTGGCAGTTTGATTGGCAGTTAATGATAAAGTAACCACTCCGTTATTTGCGACCGAAGTGGTGAAACTTACGTAACTCTCAGAGAGATAATGTTTTCGAATTTGACTATTGGCTGTGTAACCAGTCAAATCAATAAGATCATCATACTGATCGGTGATATTTATATCAATCGAGTACGTTTCCCCCTGATCGATACTGATATTTTTTTGTTGTGCCATTAGATGCTCACTAGGGTCCTTACCCCTTTGACGAATGAGTTAGACGATGTACTGGCATAATTGATTATGATGTGAGTTGAATTGGTAGTGGCTGTAAAAGTGGCAAAGTCATTGTTGGAATAGATCATGCCGTATTCCGATAAGGTAACAGCGCCTCCATCATATAGAACCAAAAATTTACTAATGTATCGGTTGTTAGCGGCTCTATCGATAGCTGTGACAACATAGTCCCCGCCTCGATAATCGGCTAGCTGGAATGAATCGACGACGACGTTGGATGTACTAGAAGAGTTAGCATAGAAAGATCGTAGACGACCATTTGTCATATCAAAACGATCAGATGAAACGGTATTACTTACAGTAAGGGTAGCTTGGGCAGCCGTCCAATAAAGATTGGCATCACCCCCAAAGTCTCCATCATCATTGAATTGGATATAGCCGTTGGCTCCTCCAGGAAGGCCAGTGCCATCGGCTGATACAGCAACCGTGATGTCAATTCTGGATTGGGCTGTATTGTCAACAATCGTGACGTTGGCCCCCGCCCCTTGAATGAAGTTCAAGATGGAATGAGAACCAACATTTGTGCCAGAGTTTTGAACCAGGATGTTGGAAACCAGAGTAGTGTAGGCTGTGCCATTTAACCAGATAGCCGTCGAATTGGCCGTAAATCCTGATGTGGAATTGGCATAGGTAGAAAACATAGCCGCATTAATCGTGGTCGAATTGGCAGTGACGTTAACAGTGCTATTACCAATACTGATCGTGTTAACGAGCGCCAACGTATTGGCATAAATGGCCAACGTGCTGTTGGCTTGAACGTTTCCACCCCGAATTGTAGTAGCTGTTAGAGTAAGGCTACCAAAGATGCCATTTACATAGCCGTTACCAGTGCTAAGCGAACCATTTGCCGCCGTCGAAACAGTGACGGCATTGTTAGAAATGGCATCGATGCATTGATTGACTTTTGCATATAGGCTACTGAAGTTTTCAACGCTGGTATTAACTCGTGCAATCGTAACAGTCATTTATTACCCTTGAGTGTTTCTCTAACCTCTTTCAACAAATCTTGAAATTGGATTTCCAGCGTTTTGATGCTTTTCTTAAGTTCTTTGTTTTCAAGAATGGCATTACGATGACTGCGGTATTTATCTAAATCAGATAGGTTGGTGTTGATCACCAACCCTGATGTTTCGTCCTTTACAAAGCCAGGGACGTTTGTTTTTCGCATTAGGCAGTTACCATAACTGCCCGAACATCATCGGCTTTTGGAATAGAATATTCGTTTGGAGAAAGGAACACAATCTTCAATTGCATTGTATCGTATGTATCGAATTCTCCCTTCGACGAATCATAATATCGGGCAACGTTTTGGTTTGGAAGATATTTGAATACCTGCATAGGATATCCGATCTTATCCACCTTCATTCCAAATGCCACAACTGAGCTATTGGAGATTGGGGTCTTGATGGTCATGGAAGTATTATTAGTAATAGAGTTAACTACTGCCACCACATAATCATCATTGGCAAACAAAGGTTGGTAGATACGAACTAGATCACCTACGGCAAGATTTGACGAGAACGTAGTTCCCGCTCCTGTAATCGTAGCGCTGTTAAGCTGAGTAGAAACAACACCCCCTAATGTGTACTGTGCATTAGGATACAACGGTAGGCCATAGGACAGTTCAACTGTGTCCTCAGGATTGGATGGATTGCTGTAAAGGCCGATCCCTCCAGTTTGTTCTAGAAGAGTCCAATCCTTATCGTCGAATGCTTCCCCATCGGTTGAGTTGTGAAGGCGAGCATACACCTTGAAATCGGTGTTGGCTGGACGAAATGCTGTTAGATAAACAATCAAATCTTCAGCAAAAGTGTCTTCCTTGAGATTATACTTAACAGAAATTCCCTTGGAATAAGCATTACCGTAGTTGGTATGTTCATTGGTATAATCATTGTTGATGTTATACTTACCGTAATAAGAAGTCATTGAGTTAGCATAGAAGCTAACCGATGTGAAATCGTTGTTAGAGTAAATGTCCAACAGATATACTGCAGTATTACTTAAGGCACTTCCAATGATAGATGTGTTCGGAACATAGCTATTAGCATATCCGATAACGAATTGGTTAGAACGAGATACGATAGAAGGACGTTTATCACCATTGAAGATGTAACGCTTACGATTGTTCAAGTCCAATGTGATGCTGGAATCGTCAGCCGAAATCAGATAACGCCTTCCTGACAGAGTGTTAGCCGTGGCCTCGGAATAATACAGAGACTTGTACTTGATGTTGTAAACTGTTCCCAACGGCTGGTTAGACCGTAGATCGGGAATGATGTTCTGAGCATCGAAATTCACAACTTGGCAATTAGAGAAATACACATTCATATTACCAAGAGCAGAATAAAGCACGGCTCCTGAAGTGACAGTTACGTTTGCACTGTTGCCGCTTGAAGCTGCCCCGTTGGCTTTGTAGAATGATACAACAGCAGCATCGGTGTTCACGAAGCCAGCACCCGTGTTTTGAAAGTAGATCGCAGTGATTCGACCATTGCCATTAGTTACAACGTTGGCAACAGCCTTGTAGCCCCCAAGCAATTCTCCAGCGACGTTTTCATAACCAGTGACTTCCATGTAATCGGTGTTAGAATAACCGTTCCCGCCTGCTACGATGTTAGCCGATGTGATACAGTTGTTAACGAAACGGCACGAACCGTTGGCGTTAGAACCACGAAGTATGATCAAATCGCGAGTGAAACCGCTTACATAAGGACGAGATTTTGAACTGAGATATCCAACGGGAGATTTGAAGAAATAGGCACTTGAGTTAGTAAAGGTCACTGGTTCGGATAGAAGAATAGCCGTATTTGTATCACGTCCCGAGACTTGGCGAACATTGACCCTATGTTGTCCTGATCCGTCATGGTTGAGACTAACAATGACGATGTATTCGTGTGTGGAAGGAGAGAAAGAATAGATATTGTCCCAAGAGAAGTTTGCTCCGTTTGGTAACAAATAAGATGTGTTACCAATTGCTACGGCACTTTGGTTAGCAACGTCAATAGTAGCAGGAGATGATGTTACTGGATAATACGGTTGACTTTGGAAAATAGCATCGCCAAAATTTACATTATCAGATGCCGAATATTTCTTATCAAAGTAAATGTATTCCATTGGATAGGATGGCGAAACAACCCGTAATAGGTTGTTAGACAAAATCATTTGGCTATTGCCATAGTAAAGAATGGTGTTAGAAGTATTGCTATTGTAGTACGATGAATTGCCAGCAACAGGAATACCGTTCACTGAATAACGAGCAATATCGACTTCAAATTTAGCAGTTGTATCATACACTGGCTTCCAGGCGGCTCGCATGTAATCATAATCAATCTGGCCAATGATAGGTTCATTACCAGTAACCTGGACAGCATTGCTTTCAGTGATTGCTGTTGTTTCAGAGAAATTAGAACGATAGATTGGAGGCCCAATGTAGGTAAAAAACTGTCCTACGTTTCTCCCGTCAGGACCAGTAGAAATATTATTGGTTCCAACGATTTTGTCACCTTTGGTATTAGTCCAAAGAACGAAATCTTCGTTGCCATCGTATTTGATGATAATGGCATAGGTGGCATTTGTTTTTACTGAGATTGGTCTAGTGAAACGAAATTCCGTAGCAGAGCTACCATCGTCAGAACGAACTACTTCTAGGAATTCAGCCCGAGCATATTGAACCTGTTGATACCTGCCGCTAATGAATGGGGCAAGCTCGACAGCAGGAACATTGTTGATTGTTGGACACAAAAATACAGTTACGCCTGGAGACGCAATACCTGATTTGTTTCCTGAAATTCGAGGAGTAGATTTAAAATATAACAGTACCCGAGTAATGCCCACTTCAGGAGCATTACTGACTTGGGCACGGTCTACGAAGAATAATTGGGCGGCGTCAAAATTCATCAGGTTACCTTAGAATGAAATTACTGAAGATGGGTGAGTGATTGGCATATTCATGAATGTATAGCTATTTACCGCACTCACTTCAAAGAAGGTGAATGATGGAACGAAATAATAATCACTAGATGCCTGATTGAATTTATCGGCAGCTTGTTCCACTACATTACCCTTTGAAATCTTGGCATTGTTTAGTTTGTTAATGTAAAGATCGTCAAAGAAATAGTTGAACATCAATCGTCCGTTTCCATCTGTTTGCAAACCATCACCAATACGTCTTCCGAATTGTTGAACCTTAGATGTCATATCAGTTCCATCGATATAGAATTTATGAACCGATCCTGGTTTCAGGCCCGAACAACTCAAGGTAATACGATCAAACGTGTATGTTACTCCATTGATCGTGGTTGGGCTTCCTGAAGAATGCCCTGACATGAGTCCAGAGTATGTAACAGGGAAGCCAGTAATTGGATCAGCTTGTGTAGCAATTCTCTGTTCAACGTTGATGTCAATTGGATATTCTAGAACCCAACGAACTGTTCCCCATGTCAATTCCAATTGCGGCACGAAGGCATCGAAATAATATTCGGTCCCAAGGAAAGGATTGTGCTGCCATTGCATTTTTCCTAGGCCAACACGTTGCCGTGGGTCCCAAATATAGGTATCGTAATCACCGTAAGACGGTTTACCTTTATCGGACCACCAATATCCATTATTTAACCTACTATAAAATCCGTCATCTGTTGAATTTGGAAGAACAGGATATGTGCCAGGGTCAAGATATCTTTGTAGAAGAACGTTCAAAGCTTGGTTATGACGTACATATTCACGTTCGTCATAGGTAAGATCGGTTGCTTGAGAACTATCCATAACAAGTACTCCACCCCCGCTACGAGGATTGATTTGCCATACCCTGACAATTACATCCGATAAATTCACCCAAGAACCAAATTCAATATACATCGTGGCAGTGCCAGCCGTATTAGAGAACTTCACTTTGTTGGTGATGTCTCGCATCCAAGATTCAATATAGAAACTGGCACCATGATAATAATAGCCAGTATCTTGAATTGTGACGGATGTTACTGAAGTATTGACAGATGTGTTTGTTGTGGTGTTTGAAGTAGTGTTTGTTGAGGTATTCGTTACTGTTGGAACAGTAGCATTGTTTTGAGAAATCAAAGGATAGTTAATGAAGGCGGCGCTAAAAGCTGCGCCAGCATGTTGAAGAGACCATTCAAATTTATCAGGTACTAGACGATTGGAAGAAAACACTCCCAACGTTGAAACGTTGACAGCCGATGTTTTATCAAACTCGATATTCAACTCTTCTATTTGAGCCGAATACTGCGGATTAGTTCTATCTTGATAGAGATAGCTACTATAATCATCAACCACGAAACCGAATTTGAAACGATTCAAAGCTGGATCGAGTGAAGAAGGAATGACCTTCTGTGTGATACTTGTTTCCAACAGGTTTAGAGATGTAACATATTCAAGAGCTTCAATTCGACGTTCTAACTTGCCAATGTCGGATGCTCGATAAACGGCAGGCTGAGCATATTTGATTTGGTTAGCCGAAATTGTTTGTGTAAGAAGATGGTTCTTAATACGAGTATTAAGATCACGTTCATTGAATACCCCCGTTGAAACAATTTCCAAAGTTTGTGCGCTTGGATTTTTCGGTAGATTTGGATAGGCAGGAACGTTGATAGTTTGAAGTTTAAGAGCATCATTTGGCACTGGAGGTTCAAATCGATCTTTTGGATTCGAAGATGATGTACCTCGTGTGATGGCCATGTTGCCATCTTTACCAACAGTGATGGTATCTTTACGGCCAAGATAGTATTCAAAATTGGTTGTTAGAATAGAATCTGGCAATGGGAATTTTAAATCATTAGATGGATTGGCTGTGTTACCGAATGACAGAGAGTAAGCAGGATTCAAAGGCGCCAAGCTGGCGTTACTTGAAACCGCAACTGTGTTCACAGCGGCAGGACGGAAATCTAGACAATTTAGAAGATCAAAATAATCACCTTTGGTAGAATAGATTTCAGGTACTTCCCATGATACAGCAGCAGTGCTCAATCCCGAAAGAGGTTGGCTTTCGAGATTCGCAATTTGAGTAGCATTGGCTGTATGGAGATAGCTTACAGTATCAAAATAGCCCGCCCCCGAGCGTGTGTAATAGTCAAATTCAACAAGTAGATAATCACTTGAGGTTAGAGTGATCCCACTCTTAGGTTTGACGTAAAGATATGAAAGATCGCAGTAATTGGGGTTTTGATTGCTATCGATATAGAATTCGTTTGTGACGTTTACACTAGCAGTGTTTACTGTTGAAGTTCCGATGTATACGTTGCGCAAACGAAAGACATCGGAGACACCCAAACACCATGGGCCTACAGTATTTGCTGCGTTATTAGAAAGCTGGAGCTTTACAAATTGATTACGGTTTGTCGATTTGCTTGTTGATGATGTGCCTGAGCGCTGAATATTAACACCTAACCCAAGTGTAATAGCCGTAGCACTATCAATAGTGAAACCGAAGTTAAGAGTGAGAATGTTACCATTCGAATTGACATTGGACGACAAACCAGCCCTTGATCCAAAAGGAACAGGAACATTCTTGGGATAGATATGTTTGAAGTTGCATGAAGCATTGGTAAAGCTGACGTTGGCATCCAATGTCATATAGGTGTTGTTAACAACCGACAAGATTTTTCGAATGTCATAGGTTGAGTTATTTGGATACATGTAAATGTAATCACCAGCCACAAAATCACTAATGAATGTGGTTGATGTACCAGTAACCCCCGACAGAGAAGAATCGGCATTCAATGTTCCTGTAAGAGGACTGTATTGGATCAGATTGTTTCCTAGAGGAATAACTTGAAGTTCTCTCATTTGAGCGTTGCTTAAAGCGCCCGAATATGGATAGAATTCATTAGGAACGGCGGCGATAGATTTTGTCGCTATTCCATTGTTAGCTACTGTTACTGTCTGATCGATTGTTCGATAGATGTAAGTGGTGTTGTTCGAATTTCGAATAGACTCCAACCCTGTAGTGAAAACAAGGGTGTCGTCTTGAGACGATTCAATTCGAGCGATGCTAGTATTGGTAGATGGATCATAAGTCAATACAGCATCACAAATGCCTTTGAATGAACTACCATTATAGTATACCGAACGGACGTTGCGGAAATTTTTGCCGCTAAGCATAGCGATATTGAACAGATACAGATTATAGACAGCATCAGCTTCGCCTGGATTGCCTGAATCTAGTACCATTGAACGAATTCGAGCCGTACCGATCTTTGTGCCTTGAGGGGTTGTGTTCCCTGTTGTCACAAGAGCAACGTTGCTTAGAAATCCTTTTGCCGTGTCATATAGATCAACTGTATCGCCAGTGCTGAATTGGAATACGCCTCCAATTTCTTTAACCCGTAGGAAAGCATCGTAGTTAATCGAGATAAGCTGAGAGTTAACTACTTTAGTATCAGTACCCTTTGGGACGTCGATACGGTAGTTGTAATTCGTTTGAACTTTGCGCCCTTTAACATACGCTGTTCCTGCATCCACAACAGCGGTATAATAGGACCCTTCCAATGAAGTATTGGAAACTGAGGCCGTTGTGACCAAGAAAGGATCAAGAACGAAATCACCTTCAGCATCAAAAGTTCGATTAGCCATTTCGTCACCGATACGGCTGTAAACGGTTTGCTGAATCTGACGATATGGGTTTCCATCATTCCATTCAACGATAGAAAAGAAGTCAGTGTTAGCCCGAGCTTCTTCAACTGTCAGAACAATTAGAGTAGGTGTTAGCTTTAGACGGTTTGCTCCTGGAGCGTTTTCATCGTCCGTACCAATGGATTGATCGAACAACGAAGAATCAATGTTTGAATCAATAATCTCTTCAGTGGTAGAGAAACCAGCCACAACCGAATTGGGATAGGAGCTATATTTGGATACCACAATAGTTTGTGGTTCAACACGCTCAAAATATCCTTTTTGGAAGATGACACCTTCCGAGACTGAGAAGGCATACCCAAATCCAACAGCATTAGCTGTACTCGCTACTCGCACTTTCTTATAGTAGTTACGAGGGGTTAAATCCAAGGCAGACACGCCTGACGAATTGTTTGTTGATTGAACCACAACAGTAGGCAGAACTAAGTAGCCCCCACCTTGAGATGTCAGATTGACATTGATGATTGTTCCAATACCGTTGGTAACGATCTTGGCCTTGGCCCCAGAACCATACAGCTTTACAACCGTACCTGAGGCTGTATTTGACGAGTTTTGGACGTTACCAGTGGTGATTGTCCATGCGTCGCTATTAGCGCCTCCTGTAAGATCAGAAGCGCGTGGTTTTAGATAGAGAATAGAAGAATTGGTGACAGTATTATTGTCAACCCCAATTACTTGGACGTTAGCGCTACCTTGAACGATGTAATCGCCATTGGCAAACGAACCTGTTGCGTTAGATACAAGAATGGCCGAAAGGAAGACAACATTATCACTGTTAGAGAAACCCGTACCGCCATTTTCAATGGCAACCGAGAACAGAGAGTTATTAGGGCTAAAGAAAGTTAAAACATCCGAATTGGCGAATTCATTCATTGACCCTGAATTGCCGCTGTTTCGGTAGTTAACGAAAATGGTTTTCAGATCGGGCACTGAAGCCTCGAAACCATCAGCATAATTTTGGACGAACGCCGTTAGGTTATTGCTGTTCTTAACAAGCAACCCCTGGAGCAAGCTTGGCTCCACAACGATTCCGTCAATGTCGGAGTCCGCAATTTTTACATATGAGTAATCAGGATAGAAACCGAAGTTGCAACCATCAACAATGGTGCCGTGCTGGAAAATGTTATCCCCAAACCGTTCGATTTGGGTTTGGAGCATGGATTGAAGGGTGTTTAGTTCCCGTGTTTGTACAGGAACCCCTGGCCGAAACAAAACCTTATAGTAATTTTTCTTTGGATCATAGTCATCAAAATATGGTTCAATGTTCAAATCAGTAGAAATTGGCATTTAAAGAATTGTTCCTTAGAAATTGAAGATCAACTGGAATGTTTCGGTTTCAGTATTCGATCTTGTTTTGGCGTTGATGTTTTCAAGATAGATCATAGAACCTGACCCAAAAACAAGTTCGGGAGAATACACATCAGTCAAAGTAATAGAAGCTTCGGAGTCATTACCAATAACTGGATCAACAGTAGTAAACTGACCATATTGATTGGACATATAAATCGTAACATTTGAACCGTTGTTTACTACGCTGTGTAAAACGGCATTGGCGGTATTTAGATTGCCTTGAAACACCACTTCATTTTCTTCAAAAGCTCCAAAACCGATAACGCCTCTAGCTTTATTCAATTGAATAAAGGTGTTAAAATTCTTGGTTACATCATTACGGCTAACAACGTTAACAGTGGCTACGGCACCGCTAGTTAGACCAATGATTTTGTCTTCCGTTGTAAAATCACGATTACAGTCAGTGACCATTAGAATGGTCGAGGAAACCACATTAGAAACAACCGCTGTAGCCAGAACGTTGACGCTAAGGATATTAACGGCGTTGTTTGTAAAGGACACATTGCTAGCAACGATAATTTGGCTACTATTTGTTACTGTCACAACGTTGACAATTTGGTTCAAAGCCCCACTATCATCGGTCAAATAAAGTACTTGACCATTAGAGATTTTTCTGTCAAAATTTCCTGTTGGGCATCGAATGATAGTGTTTGAGTAAGTGTTGACGTTCTCTACGATAGTGTATGAGGAGAAATCGTAAATGTCTTCGCCATTAAGAAAATTCCCATAAGTGTTGGCGATTGTAAGCTTAACATTAGCGAATAATGGGTTCTTGATGACTCCGACTTGTCGGAACTGGTTTGATGTTAGAATGGTGTTGGATTCAGAGTTAGACATCTTTAACGATACTTCAACCCATTTAGAACCAAGCTCAAGAGCAGCGTTATAACCATGACCATTGACAGGGGAATGGATAGGTCTGATATCTGCTTCACGCCGAACCACTACAACTGAATTGGCAATTACGTTGGCTGTAATAAATGTGTAATTCAAACCACGTTCTAGAATCTCAATACGGTGAATAGAGTTAGAAGCGGCCGAATTAACAAGAGCCCTAGCAACCGCGTTTACAGTTTGAGTACCAGTGCCAACTATATTAACTTTTGGAGTAATTTGGAACGATGTGCCATTCAATGGTGTTGTGGTGAATGCTTGATCAATAACAATGTAATTGCCATTTGAATTGCTGTAGTAATCTTCAATAGTTCTATATTGCCCTAATCCTGTGCCAGATGAAAGGTAAATCAGGCAACCAGTATAAAAACCATTGGTGCTATCAATAGAATTGTTAGTAATCTGGTAAATTTGAGGGTCACCACTAATTTGAATATCATTGGTTTGAAAACTACCGCTAACATAGTTATCGTAGCCAAGACCAGTGTCTTCAATTTTGATCACATCAAGTGATCCAACGGTGGCTGCTGCAGTGACAGTAGCGTTGGCAAAAACAGGGAAGTATTCTTCTGTTTCGAACTTATATTGAGATGCCGAGGAAACACTAGTCATATACTTCCAAACATATCCATCACTGGTACGATAGATGTTGGTGTTAGCCCCAGAAATATCTGAGAAAGCAGGTTGGATAGTGCTGTTGGCTCCCATGTTATTATCAAGACACTTGAACAGATGATAATATGATGTGGCATTTACGATACAAAAATAGTCAAGTTCCGAAAGGTCGTCGGCATCATCATACATGTCAAACACCTTATTAGTTTCATAAGGTATGTTTCTAACCATCATTACAATGTCATTAGACGAGATATGTTTTCCTTGGATCATATCTCGATAGGCATCCATCAAAGTTTCGTCATGAGTATCTTCGATGGATTGTAAGGCAGAGTTTGTTGGGGTGACATGCTGGCCAACAAACAAGTAATATTTGTTCTCCCCGTTATCAAATGATTCAAGGAAATTTTTAGCGTTTTCAAAGTGGCAATTGTGGGGGAGAATATTTGTATTGACCATTAGGATACGGTTATCTTTACCTTGCTAGTTGACATTGAAGAATTAGATTGAGCTTCGTGGTAGAAAGCCCCAAACAATTGCGTTCCGATAACGTGCATGACTTGTTTCAGCAGATCACGATATTTATCAATGGCAATTGGGGAACGAATTTCGTAAGAGAATTCTTGATAATACCGTCCATCATACAAATACTTATCAGAGCTGAGAAAGCCGCTTCTGTTGCGGAAATAACCTTGCGATTTGCCGTGTCTCAATAGTTCGGCTTGCCCTGTAGCTTCATTGCCATCCTTAGAAACAGTTACAGTTTCTCCATCAATATAACCAAAACCTGAATCAATCACTTGTAGTTCTGTGATGGCCCCGCCACCATTATTAAGATCGGTGTTGGCTAAGAAATTGAAACCAGCATAGCGAGAATTTACAACAGGAGTAATGAAGGAGATGTTTGCTGTTCCTCCAAGACTATCTCCTGTTACTATTGTAGTAGAGTTAGTAGTTTGAACAAAATCATATTGCAAACTCAAAGGCTTGATTAACATATAATCGGAACTATATTCTTGGATGATACCAACTGCATCGCTGGCATCTTGACGAACTGTTTCTCCAACAACAAACTGGCCATTGGTACTCACCGTCAAAGCTATCAAACCCTTTCCAGGACCAGTGCCTACTACATCATAGATTTCCATGAAAGGTTTACGGTTGTATCCTTCTCCAGGGCTAAAATTACGAATGGTGTAAATGCTCCCAACATTGATCGATTGCCATGTTTGAGTTAGAGCAATGTTGGAGCCAGCATTTGCCGAAGTTGATGCGGGAAAGTTGTAAGCCGTAGCGGCTAATGAAGTAGAGCCATAATCACGCAATAAATCGGTGTTCACATTGGCGGTTTCGATGTTGGTTAAGGTGTTGGCATCGAAACCGATGTTGGCTCCAGAACCAGAGCTTTCATCAGTTATTGTTCCATTTGAACCAGAAAGCAAACCATAAACAAAATTGTTTTCAGTCGTGACAAATGTATTGGTTACGCTAATCACTCCTAAATCAATATCAGAAGTGCCAACTACAGAGTTAGCTCCGCTGTTACAACCATACAATGTTAGAGCCGAACGAAACACCCCATAAAATGGACTGATGGTAATTTGAGCATTGGTTCCACTTGGCGCAAAATCGGTTATCACTCCTGAAGCAATAACAACGTTAGCCGAATTACACGCCTTTACTCCTTCTCCCAATAGATAATTTTGAGATATGTTGGAGACGTGAATCGTAACGCTGTTGGCAACCCCCATAATATTGGCCGTCGCTGTTCGATCATTGTAACCATTGGAAACTGCTAGATTGGCTGATACAGCATTCGCAGTGGTAAAAAATTGATTTACGTTAAGGTTTCCAGAACGAACAAACACTTCAATTGAACCAGCCGTCGAATTACTAGCTGTTACTGAGTAAATTTCTCCATAACCTGTAACTACGTTACTTGTATAAGCTGAAATAAAATCACCGATGGCTAAATTACCTGTAGCCGACCGATAATTGATGATGGCCTTTGGCTGATAGATGGTTTCAAAAAGCTGCCAATAATACTGGACGTTCGCATTGACCGAAACGTTAGCAAACGAAAATACTTTATCAGATACCAAAGGAACGGCGTCTTCTGAATAACCAAAACCGCCATCGAAATCTTCAAGTGTAATAATACCAGTGATATCAGAAATCGCTGCTACGCGGGCTTTGCCCCCAATACCGTTTGTAGACCCTGTAATGTCAACAATATCCCCAACTTCGAAGTTTGAACCAACTCCACTAACAGGAACTAGAACGTTAGTCAAAGAACCAATAATAGACGGACAATCTTTTACATCTAATGATCCATCAGATGGCGCAATCTTTTCCCCTGTTTTAAATGTTCCGCTAATAGCTGAAATGTACAGCACATCAACCAAGACTCCATTAACAGTACGTCGCACCCCTCGATCAACGAAAGCCACGGCTCCGCTTTTTAGACCATATACTTGTTTGTTTTGAAGTTTGAAATTGGTATCTAATAGGGTGACTTCAAGATATCGAGGTACTACCCATTTATTGTCAGAAGTTCGAAAGATATCATCGGCTGGATAGTAAAATTTTGGGGCAACTCCGAATACTAGTTTGAATAGAAGATCGATCCCGCGTTCACTACCCTTAGATCGATATATGTCTAGGGAATGCTTAACGATATTACGAATATTGGTACGAGAATCCAAAGGCAATCCATTGAGGTATTTTCTTTGGAAATGAATCAGGAAATCATCAACGGTTTCATCAATATCACGATACTCAAGCATTCGTCGAGAATGATAGAGGGGATTATTTACATCCTCCATCCATTCAAAGTATGCTTTAACGAATTGAACAAATACTGGCCCTTCATCACGATAGATTCCAGGAAATTGTTGTTCGATTAAAGGACTGATTAGCTTTTCGATTGCTTGCATTGTCTTCCTGCTAGTTTTGAATGAGTTATTTAGTAAGAAGGCACAAAAAAACCCGCCACAAGGGCGGGTTCTCTTTTTCGGCTCTCTCAACAGTTCTCAGGCCGAGTTACGGTGTGGCTGTGGATAGGCCCCAGCGAAGGGATGGGGATTGATTTTAACGGCATCCGATCCATATGTACGGATAGGTTCGGTGGCTGTGGCAGCCCAAAAACGTCGTCCTAGAAGGTACACATAGAATGGCCGACGTTCGATGTTAGCCGCTTCCTGAGCAGCCTTAATCGCGGCTTCCTGAGTATTATGAAGATGCATTCATAGCTCCGTTTGCTGTTGACACACTTACAGTAATGCTGATATTCTGACACCATGCATGATCAGGGTAAAAAGATGAAGCTTGAAACACGGTTTATCCACAAGACTGGACCCCAAACTTGGAGTTACAGCATTACCATTCGTGACATGATTCTCACGAAGGATGTTGAGGTAACCTTGCATCACAAGGGCCGTACATGGTTTGGAAAAGTACCAACGGCTGCAATACGGTCCAAGAATCTCCATGTCGCTTGTGATGGAGATGGAGTGCCCCTTTTGTACAACCGTAAGAACCGTGTAAGAACAAAATATGGGTGCTACTTCAAAGAAGCAACACCCGTTAAGAAGGCTGGTTAGGGGTTAGCGCAGATAGGTTGCGCCGTAGTTACCAAGGCCCCGACCCCAGCTAAAGTCAGGATCGGCGATGATACTTCCGCGAATGTGTTTCGCGGGGGCCTTCCACGAGGCCGCCTTGTAAATGTTACCCTGGTAGTCCAGGAAACAATAGACCGAACGTTCGTCATCGTTGCCTTGTCGATTGATAACGATCTTGACATTCTTTGGGCCGCGCTGGGCGGTATAGGTATCAGGCGCCCACTTGAAGCCATTGGCCTTATTATACTCAACAGCCTTTTGGTTCAAGAAAGCCAGGAACTTTTCAAGGGTTGCTTCGAACGTTGCGCGATCAATGGTCATGGGTGCCTCCGTTGTGATAACGGATATATAGACCCTCTTCATACCAGTGTCAAGAGGTATCTCCCAGGATCATTAAAGCCTCGTCAAACCTCCGTTTAAAAGCCTTTTGACGGCAGGCTATGGCCGATCTAGCCATAGCCCGATATTCACGTTTAGCTTGCGCCAGCACTAACTGATTCTTCCGCCGAATCTGTTCCTTCTTTGTTTTGCCCGACTTCTGATGTGGTAACTGCAAGTCGGGCAGTAGAATGTTGGTCATGGGGAACTTCCTCAGTTGATTCGGCAATGAAATTCGCTGCCATATCGGCCAAGAGAGAAAGCCGTGACGCGATGTCCCCAAGTTTTTGAGCCTGAGCTTTGGTTATGAACGATCTTTCGGTGTAGTTCTTTTGCCGATGAATCGTGCCCTGGATCAATCCAATTTGATCAATCTGGTAATCGATCAGCGCTAGAATCTCCGAACCGAATACCATTACGCTGTGGCGTGTGTCAGGTTTCATTCAGCTATCTCCCATGTAGCTTCAAGGATATCGGATTGACACGGCTCCCATTCGGCCACATTTCCCATGGAATGAGCCATGATTTTTGACCCGTTAAAGAGGAGGTAGTGTCCTCTTCCTAGTTTGCGCACTGAGAAACCAGCTTTCAGATAGGTGATGGCCTCCCGAATATCAAAGGTTGGAGAAGGTTTGATGATTTCCCAATCAGTCGCGGGAATATCGGTGTAACCAAAAGTTATCCCACCCTCGACATGGATATTGTATTCATACATGACCAATGCCCCTCCAACACGCCAACTGGCACGTCGAATTTTGATACCACGACGTAGACAATACATCGCATCTTCAAAGGTCATTCCCTTTGTGGATTTGTGTACTGGTGCAAGAGCGATTGGTTCTTCTTTGGTTTCGACTTCAGGCTGAGAAACCACAAGCTTCATTGCGGGCGCCGACTGTACTTGAGTACGGCGCGAAAACAGACTCGATATCATGTAGATTTACTCCCTCGAAAACGGCACGATGATCCAATCAGATGCCGCCATTTCTTCCCACACAGGTAACCACCCCGCAAAACTTTCTGATCCTTCATGTAAAAAAATATGAGCTTTAATACGTCCAATAGATGGCGAGAGGATGATGAATCGATCCTCAGGCCATCCATGACGGCGCGCCGCCAGCCCCTTTTGAAGGGCTGCGATTACGTCCCCAAACGAAACCAGCGGCGCCACCATCGTTATTCTGACCAGCCTGCCCCGCCAAGCTGCCGTTGGCCACCCACGGTCGCTTGAGCAGCGGCGTACATGCTCACCGTGAAGGTCTCGAACGGGATATTGACCGCAGCGATAGGTGCCCCTCCTGCATCGCTCTTGGCGTCCAGCGTCTTGATCAAAGACGGCTCCACATCGCATTCCTGCAGATGACCGAGGCGCTTGATAGAGACAGGAAAACCACCGATGATAGCAGTATCGCCCTTGATCGAATCGACGCGACCAATAAAGGTCTTCGTGAAGACCTTTTCGATCTTCGCGTTGTCGAACACCATCACGACGCTGCCCGCCTTGATCGGATCGTTGATCAGCTTGGCAAACTTGTTGGCTGCATAGGTCAGGCGATTGTAACGAGCGGTAGCCACGAATACCGCGCCCGTCTTCTCCGACTGTTCAAGGAACGAGGCCGTATCACCGATCTTCATGCACCCATCGAGAGGAGCGATACCGACAACAGTATCCCCCTTTTTCCAATTCTTCAGTTTAACAGTTTGTGTCATTAGTATCATTCTCCGTTTCACTCTTGACCGTGCTGTTTTAGTAGTACAGCGGGAACATCTTGGGGCTGGCAGACTTGGCCGTCAACCAAAATCGTGACTGAGCCCCAATTCTCCCCAAACAAGTTGTGCCAATCCAACATCTGATGCCGCAACATTTTGAAATGTTTGTCAAAACGTGCCGCGACATTTTTTCCTTTAATTGTCTTCGACTTGATTTGCATCATCTCCTTTATTTGCTTTGATAGCATCGGATTTGGGATCACTTTTAGCTCTACTACCATTGACGACGCTCCGTATGTGTTCTTTGATTTGGTTCAAGTATTTCTGGCAAACATAAAATTTATCAGAAAGTAAATACTCAGGTTCAACTTCTTCAGGTTCGTATTGACATTCTAACCCAAAACATGAACAATGACCTGCGTTAACTTCATAGTATTTTTTAGTGTTTTTGTCTTGTAGTAACAGATAAGCCAATCCTTCACAATCTTCAAAATAATAACTGGCCACGATAACATCATATCGTTTCAAATCTTCAGAGATATCGTGAGATTTAGGACCATCCCAATCTCCAAATTCATGAGCAATTCGTTCTTTAACTTGTTCTTCAGTTGGATAATAGAAATCAGCAAGAGCAAGCATAGACATTTTAGTATCTCCGTTAAGAAGCCAATTTGCTTTCGATGAAAGATATGAGTTTTTGTTTTGTTGCAGGGGCTTGCAGCAAACGTTTACGGCGCGATGAAACTGCCCATATTTGAAATTCAGTTTCTCCCCCTTTGTTGTTCTTGTCCTGGCGCACGATAAAAGATTTATCATTGTATACTACATGATAATCAGTGTAGTTTTTTACCGCCGCCAGTCTCATCATTTTGTTTCTCCTACGGGGACGAATACTGTTTCCTTTTTGTAACCCAAGATTGCCAACACTGTAGGATTTGTTGCATGGGTATAGTGGTCAAAGAAATCTGGCTCCAATCTCCCAAACGTGTTAAGAGGGATGTTGTGTTTCTCCATCCACTCTCTGATTCCTCCTGCCTCTTTTACTTGCGCGGCAAATAATTCCAACAGTTCGGAACGACTGATAGCTGTCATGGTTCAATGAATCGTTTTGTTGTGGTTGATAGGGATTGGACCGCTGAAAGGATCGTATTCTTCTTCATCTTCATCTTCCTCGAATTCGATTGTTTCCAGTAAGGTATACAAGTCCCTTACCTCGATTTCCAAGAGCTTCAAATCACGCCGCACCACGACTAGGGCCATCACTAGGAAGAAGACAGCTAGCCCTAAGAACACCGTGAAAAATTCCAGTAGCATGACCTAAGTCCTTTTACAAGAAAGGAATTGGGGGCCGAAGCCCCCGCGTCCTCACTTCTTTGCATCAATGTTGATGAACGGAATAGGTGATCCTCCCAACATTTGTTTGGGTAGTTCCCCATTCCACCGTTCGGCCTTTCGTAGCTCGACAAGTTGCACATTTGCAGCTAGCGCATCGGCCTGGGCCTTGATGGCTGCGGCTTCAGCCTTACCCTTCAATTCAATCGCTTCGGCTTCCGCTTTGCGTTGCAAAAGAAACGCATCGGCTTCACCCTTTGCCCGAGTGCGAACTGTATCCGCAATCTTTTCGGCCTGCAACCGTTCGTTTTCTTTCGTCTCGATATTGGCCTTTGCGGATGCTGCTGCCTCGACCGCTTGTTTGTACGAAGCAGTATATTCAAGATCAGTTAGCTGGAAATCGGTGATAATAATTCCCAGGCTTTCGGCATCGCGTGTTACAACGGCTTTGATTTTATCCCGAAGTTCTCCGCGCTTTTCAGCGACATGGGCTACGTTGATTTTACCCATTTCCGCTTTGAGACGATCAATCGTCATAGCTTCAAGCCGCGCCTTATAGTCTTGCACGTTCCGCCAGATGAATTCGAGACGATTGGTATCCAATCGATAGAAGAGATTGAAATTTACATCCACTTCCTGGTTATCGATAGTGTAGGTATTCACTCGCTTTTTTGGAGCGATTTCTTGGATATCAATTCGAACGAAGTGCGCTTCATTGACGATTGGAGCTTTGAAATGCAACCCTTCGGATTCGATACTAACAATAGCTCCCCAGCGCGTGACAATTGCTCGTTGATTTGGTTCAACAGTATAATACGTCGCAAGCGCAAACATCAGCACAGTAAGGCCAGCGACTCCCATGAGGAGTAGACCAATAACGCGAGACGGTTTCATTCGGACTTTCCTTTTTCTTTGATCGACTTTTCCATTTCATCTAGACGACGTTGAAGGGCAGCTTCATCGCGTTTTTCAACACGAAACAGAAGCCATGATACCACAACGGCTAGCATGATAACTACTAATGCGACTACAACAATCATAACACTCCTATTTCAGTTCGATGTTAGTCCAACCCTTTGAATACCCTGTTCTCACACAGATAAATTTACCTCTTAGAAATACCCTCCATGTTGGCTGTTTTTGTTTGACGGTTTGGTTGACGTAATTGATGTACATCAACACATGACGTTTGTTTCTGTGCGTTGCCAAATCGGACACTTGTGATTGAAGTTGCATCACGATTTTTTCATATGTTTCTCTTTCTGTTGGCGTCATAGCAACAACAGGAGATGCCGCCGCGATAAGAGCCGATGCTATTGCTACCCGTTTCATGTTGGCCTCTTTAGCTTATTTTCGACAAACCGAAAATATACCCAAAACAATGCAGCACAAAATGGTAAGAAGAATGAGAATACCACCATTGCAATAGCGGTGATTACATTATGTTTGGTGAAACCTTGATGATAAATTGGATACCAAACTGTACGAGTAAGGTAAATTCCAAAAGCATGGTTGGCTACAGCCAATAGAATTAATATGGTGGTCATTTTTCCTCCTAGCGAGACTGCCGTAGCATGTCCTCAATTGACCGTCTAGAAAAAAGTTGGGGGGTTTTGAGACCCCCCAACTTATCAGGCCTTTTCGATGTATACAAACTTTCCGACCTTGCGCTTTCGCACCAATCGGTTTTCGACGGCTTTCTTTACGCGCACACTTGTTACCGCCTTGTGTTCTCCCATCAGCTTCGCCAATTGATCGTTGGTTAGAGCTTCAGGAGAATTGTTGACGATATCAAGCAAGACATCCATACCAGTCTTTTGCTTCGGCGGGTAATCGATTTGTTTTGGTGTTACATCGATTGTTTTGATAGTGATCAGTCGTCGCTTCCCCTTGAAGCCATAGTGTAGGAAGTTGAGCGTGCCGATTTCAGTTAGGAAAGACAGAAACCCTGTCCAAATCAACTGCAACCGTTTCTCAATCGTCTTACTATCATAACCAGTTACTTCGTGCCAAATTTCTTTGATCACTTGCAACTCGGGATTGGTTGATCCAAGCGGTTTGAAATCATCCAACTTGGCGACCAATGCCCAATAGCGAGCTTCGGCGCCTTCAAAAAGCAAGCGCGCCTGAGTAGCATCGCTTTTGGCAGTGGTGGCTGATAGACGGGCCGCCCGACACGTTGACGTTTCTCCGTTTCTACATGCTTGGTCAACCTTGGCCTCACGCTCGCTGGCAATTTTATCAGCAGCTTCCGATTTCTCTTTCATCCCTTCCATGTTGATACGGGCCTCAGAGATTTGCCTATCATGATTGAGACGAGCCGAGGATGCCTGCACTGCCGCCCCTTCCGCCTTCGTGATAACATTCATGGCTTGTCCCATACCAATAAGGATACAGACCGTTGTCGCTGCCACGAAAAGAAGAGAGAAGCCGATCCCTGAAACATGACGTTTGTCTTTGAACGCATCCCACATGAAGAATCCCGATCCAAGGCCAATGGCCAAGGAAAGAAGAATCAACAAATGGTTTACAGTTATCGGTTGGCCATAAAACAATACAGGCCAGAAGAACGTTACGATAGTGCCGATGAAGCAACCAATACCGATCATGATTGCTAGAGGAGACTTGTCGTATACAACTCGATTAGTCATGGTATGTTTCTCCGTTGATGTTTAGTCGCGAGAGAAACATACCTGATTCGGGTTAACAAATCTATTACGGCATGTAAAAAAGGAAACCGCGCCGATGCGGCATGTAACAAACGAGGGATTCTGATCTAGATAGATACTCACGTAGTTTTTTTGCGGCATTTGAAAACTTGGATTTGTTACCTCCAGTTACGGAAGCATCCCAATGGTAAGGCAATTCTCTCGATGACGTGTTGATGGAATAGTAAGTTGTTCCAACTCTAACAAAAGAGAACGGGCGCTTCCACCACGGGATATTAGAACGAACGTATTGAGCGATTGCACAATTACGTCCATTCACGTAGTTGTAAGTTGCATCTTCTGGTTGCTGTTCAAGAAACTTGAGAAACGCCTTGTCATCCTGGATACGGGCATGCAGACGATCATAGTAACGGCTCATCGGCTTGACTCCAGTTTACGGCAGTAGTGCCTAATGAACGTCTTTTGACTATCAGCAATCGAATGCATTATTGCGGTTTGTTTCCAGGAATGTATGCATGTTAATACTAAAATAATTATGAGCATACATAGCCAAAGATCAAACTGCCACAACGTAATATGCACTGTAAGTGCCGTTGCCATCATGGCGAACAAAAAGAAAAACAAATAATAACCGAAAGCTGCATAATTAACAGCTAGTAAAAGACGATAAGCTCGTTTTGGAGACAAGCGCTTAGCGTTGTTTGATGATATAGCCACGAGCGTTCAACTCCGCAATCAATTTATCGGCAATCTCTTGTTCAACCCCCTCAGGATCAAGAACTGTTCGGCCGTTGCGAGCGAGTTGAGTCCAAAGCGCGACCGTTTCGGAGAAAGCTTCCTTGACAGCTTGATGAATTGGAACGGATGGTGATGTCATCTTTATCCCCATAAGAATGGGGGATCGAAGGTGTTGGCGCCCTGATCCCCCATCCATGCAAAATCCGACAATCCGTGCTGCAGTGCGCCTAGGGGAGGAATGCAGCCCGTCTATCGAACGAATGGATGCTACGGCTTGGCCAAATGATTGTCAATAGCACCCTCGACATCCATCATCCTCGTATGGCACTTCAACCTCCACCACCTTCTCTACAATCTTTTCCACCACCTTTACCCCTGGGTGTGGAATTTTGGGATGATCCCAATCGTGGCGAAGATTTTGGATGCTATCGGGAAAGAGGAACATTAGGAACATTGTTCCCTTTTCAACGGCCCCCGATAGAAATGGATCAACAATACCAACAGCGTCTTGATCGTAGGCCGTCTCGACATGGTTGGGTTTATCATCAGAGAGTTTGATTTTCTGCGAGGGGAAAAGTTTCTCCCCTGCAATCACCCCCATTGTAGCGACGTGATTAGCATCACGAGGCGCAAGCGTCGTGTGTCTCTGTCCCATGAGTTTCGGATGTGCCATTGATATCCCTCAGTTGTTCGTCGATTAATAGCCGTAAGGCTAATAACGCATCTCTCTTTGAACATCCCCGCCAAACTACTATCTCGTCTTCAACGATTCGATAGTTACTGTCCTGTTTTTGCAAACGTAAGTTCACAGTGGCTCCAGTATTGAAATGTTGAATGATCCAATCCATCGATCCACTTCACCATGACGACGAGCTTGATCGAAAAGCCAATCTCTTACCCAAATCGGAATCGCTTGATCCTCACAAACGCGAGAATAAGCATTCAAAAATGGGTATGGTGTTTTCGGATGTCGTGGATCATCTTTGTAACATGCATGCAACGCATTCAACGTTGCCACCCGATTTGTCATTTCACAAATTTGGTCAAGGTACATGTTCCACCCCGTTGGTTTAGCGTCTTACTTCCTTAGTTAGAGCGATACGTTCATATTCTTCCTCAGTCAATTCAAAGTATGGACGGAAGAATTTACCATACTTTGTTGGCTCGATGCAGATACTTCCCCCACGTCTCATTTGAACGAAACGTTTAGGAGTGCCATCTTCAATAGCCAAAATCATGAAGGCCGCAGCACTATGGCCTTCTAACATGTAGGTCGGAATGTCACCGATAAAACACTTGTCGTTAGTACCAAGTAGTTTTACCCGCATGATTGTGTGATAGGCACGTAGGCGCTTTAGCTGAATTGTCCAATAATAATTGGACAGCGTTTTTCCGCGCAGCTTCGTTTCGCGCAGGCCAAAAGCCATGCACGTATATTCAAAAATTTTGTCTTTGTCGTCGTCGATCAGAGTCATCACGTTCCCCGCATGGTGAAGAATGACAGAATAGCAAGAGCCATTGACAGAATTATGACTTCGTAACTCTCAAGGCCTAACCCGATTATGCATGCAATCAAGCCAAGTACCATCAAGAGAACAGCCAAAGATGCTCTTGTCATGGGCTCGCCAGATGTTGATCGATTAGTTTACGGATATCCCCCGTAACAATCATCCCCTCTTTCGTCCCCTGTTCCTGAGCTTTGGCCCATTCTTCAGGAGTGATACCCCGTACTTCATGGCATTCTTTTTTGATGATTTGTTTCCCCGATGCGTCTTTGATCACCACAAACTTAGTGCCACATATCCAGGTGTAACGAGTAGCCCCGACACCTATTCTTCTCCACGCCATTTACATCCCCCATACTAGATACACCGTTCCTCGAATGATCAAAAAGGTGATAGTGGAAGAGATAAGAAAAAGCGAATTGCGATAGAACACAATCAGCATCCTATCGAAGTCAGAATCATTCAACCACCACGTTGGATAATAGTCGGCAGCGAAAGCTCGTAGCATTATCCAGATAGCATAGACAGTTATGATGGTGAAGAATAATGCTAGGATAATCATCGTACCGAACATCGTCGAGCCTTTGCTTTCTCGCGTCTCAGATGACGGCGCCAGCCCTTTGATTTTTGTAGGCGCCGAATAGGACCTATCCATACATCAAACCGCTCGTGTTTGGCAACATCAGAGTTGGCCCTTACAACGCGCGGCATCATGGTTAGGTCCATTGTGGTATT